>JDSF01000053.1_pt1 | contig 99747 bp, 107 predicted proteins | sample 199441 | NCBI WGS metagenome assembly JDSF01 (sample SAMN02592751, study PRJNA231836) | bioreactor metagenome | isolation source: continuous culture bioreactor denitrification-DNRA | place: Germany: Bremen
CTAAACACTGGAAAAAGGTAGTGGTACTTTTAAGACTTGAAACATCAAAGTATTCATTTAACAGAGTTGAGCTTAAATTCTTTATTGAGGACACTGGTGTAGGTATCACGGATCAGTCCATAATTGATTATATCAACAATGAACAATCAGAAGACAGTATTAATATGATTACGGCCAATGGTTTAGGTTTATCGATTGTTTATAATCTGACGAAAATGATGAAAGGAGCTATTCATGTAACTTCAACGAAGGAGACGGGAACTATTTTTTGAGCTCACATTTAAAGTGACTCTTGCCAGTAACAAAAGCGATGAGTCCAGTGACTATAATTCAAATATATTTTTTGAAAATAGAATTGATCGAAGTAAACGTATTCTTATTGCAGAGGATAACGAAATAAATCAGTCCTTAATTGCTGATATACTTAGGATGTTTGACCTTAACCATTTTGATCTGGCAAGTGATGGCCAAGAAGCCATAGACTTATTTGTAGCTAATGAATATCAAATGGTCATTACAGATATTCAAATGCCACTTCTAAGTGGATCAGAAGTGGCAAGTAAGATTCGTAGAAGCAACAGGCAAATTCCAATTATTGCACTGACAGCAAATATACTAGACGATCAATTATCAGAATATTATGAAGCAGGAATCAATGACTATGTTGCCAAACCCATTGATATATCAAAACTAAAAGCCGTTCTAGAAAAGTACCTTTCTTGGAACCTAGATTAGAGCAGTATGGCAAATGATTCATATGGACGAAGTGATTTTTTTGGAAGAGAAGGGTAGTTACTTATAATACAACGCTCATCAAGTGTTGAAAGAGATAGGGCTTCAAGGTCTTTTGGTTTGAACCAAGAGACTTTTTTCTTTGTCATATTATTAATGACGTATAATTTCTTGTCATCATAGTGCCTGACATAATTGAATGTATCAGCCGAATCTTCTTCAAGAAGCATAAAATCACCATAAACAATGATTTCATGCATTTTTCTGAGTTCTATAAGCTTTTGGTAATGGTAAAATATTGAATCATTATCAACTAGAGCGTCAGCCACATTGATTTTCGTGTAGTTAGAATTAACTGCAAGCCAAGGTGTACCGGTAGTAAAGCCTGCTTCATATTCTGAAGTCCATTGAACTGGGGTTCTTGCATTATCTCTACCATTTTCCCAAATAGCGGACATCATCTCTTCATGGGTGAATCCTGCTTCTATGTTCTCCTTATAAAAATTGTGAATCTCCAAATCGTTATAGCTAGAAAGGTCTTCAAAACGAACATTTGTCATACCAATTTCTTCACCTTGATAGACATAAGGTGTGCCTTTTAGCAAATGCAATAAGGTGGCCAACATTTTGGCAGATACAACTCTATGAACGCCTTCATCACCGCGTTTTGATACAATCCTTGGTAAATCGTGATTATTCCAAAAAAGTGAGTTCCAACCTGAATTACCAAGCTCTATTTGCCACTTTTTCATCACAGCCTTGAATCTAGGAATATCTGGCTTTTTTGGACGCCATTTACCATACTTATCATCATAATCAATACAGATATGTTCAAATTGAAAGACCATGCTTAGTTCACTGTTGTCTGGGTTTGAATATAGCTTGGAAGATTCAGGTGTCGCACTCCAAGCCTCTCCAACTGTCAATACGTCTCTGTCTCCAAAGGTTTTTTTTGTTCATTTCTTTGAGAAGAGGATGTAGCTTGGCCCATCACTTATTATGCCTTTATCTACATCTTTGGCTATCATATCAATAACATCCATTCTAAAACCGCCGATACCCTTATCAAGCCACCAAGTCATCATGTCATAGATGGTATTTCTAACTTCAGGATTCTGAATATTAAGGTCAGGCTGCTCTTTTGCGAACAAATGAAGGTAATACTGTCCGCTGGACTTATCTAATTCCCATGCTGATCCACCAAAAATTGACTTTAAATCATTGGGCGGGCCACCATCAGCTGCTGGTTCTCGCCAGATATAATAGTCTCGGTAAGGGCTATCGGTTGAACTTTTAGATTCGATGAAATATTGATGTTGACTTGATGTATGATTAATAACTAAATCCATTATGATTTTGATGTTTCTTGTTGAAGCTTCCTGAATAAGAAGTTCCATATCTTCTAACGTACCAAATTCAGCAGCAATATTCTGGTAGTCAGATATGTCGTAACCGTTATCTTTCATAGGTGAGCTATAGACAGGAGATAACCAAATAACATCAATACCTAGAGTTTGAAGGTAGTCAAGTTTTTCAATTATGCCTGGTATGTCGCCTATACCATCGCCATTACTGTCATTGAAGCTTTTGGGATATATCTGATAAACAACGGAAGTTTGCCACCATTTTTTATTCATTTTTGTGCTCATGTTTATGTTCCTTTCATTAGGTCTAGTATTATTTTTTGATTTGTTACTCTTGAAAGTATTGGTAGAGCCTTGTTTATAGTATAATAAAATATGATTGGAATTGACAAGGGTGTAAATTACACCCATAAGAGAAGTGGAGTGAAGGTGTTAATGAATGATAGCTACGAAGACGACAAAATGGTATACGACATCTCAGATAGGGCAGCACGTTTGCTTGGGGAGTTCAATAAACTTTCCAAAGTAATAGACCCTAATTCAAATTTGCCTAATTCTTTGCAGGCCATACTTGGGAAAGTCTATAGATATGAAGGCAAAACACAAAGGGATATCGCATCAATCTATCAGATGGATTATCAAAATACTGTAAAGTATATCAGCGAGCTTCAGCAAAGGCGTTTGATTCATAAAATTGATATCGATTCAAAACGTAAAGGGATATATTTGACCAAAGAGGGTCACAGAATTAATGATCACCTAATGAGTCAAAGAGGACGAATTATTGCTGAAGTTTTGGAGGTTATACCAAAGCATAAATTGCTAGACACCAAGGAAACCCTCGATGATATTATCAAAATATTCGAGAAAATTTTAAAAAATATGTGAATTATGTTATTATTACTTTGTAGAGTATTTTGGAGGTGCTATGATGGATTGTGTTGTTGTGTATAAAACGAAAACTGGATTCACAAGTAGATATGCCTTATGGTTGTCAGAGGCCTTAGATGCTGACCTTTTCGAAGCCAGTTGTATTAAGGTGAAAGATTTGACCATCTATGATACTGTAATCTATGGTGGTGGTATATACCCTTCAGGAATCAATGGTGTAAAGTTGATTACTAAGAATATGAATCGGTTAAAAAGTAAAAAAGTTATTGTTTATGGAACTGGTGTGAATCAGGGAAGCCCTGAAGAAATCAAAGCGATTATTGATAAGAATTTTGATACATCTATTAGAGATAGAATTGATTTTGTCTACTTACAAGGCGGCTTTAATTATAAAGCTCTAAGTGTTGGAGATAAGATTCTGATGAAGCTAATTAAGTTTAAAATGGGTTCGAAGAAACAGTTGACAGACAATGAAGCTCATATGGCTAAAGTTTATGATACGTCAGTGGATTATACAAAGAAAAATAAGATAAATGAAGTGCTGGAAATAGTTGGGTGATGAGGTAAAGTAAGAATGTTCAAAGTTATTACGTTTTATGAAGATATTGCAGAATATTATATAAAAAACTATGATGAAGCGATGAAAAATGAAGGTATAGAAGTTAAGTACATCAATCGTCGAGATTTAAACGTGAAGATTGAGGCGGATGTATTGGTACATGGAACACTAAGAGATAGAGAAATAGGATTGCTACCTAACCTTAAAGCAGTTATTGTTCCTTATACAGGTCTTGATGGTTTGAAACAGCAAGTAATGATAGATAATTCTATCAAGGTTTTTAACACAAGTGCTCATGCAAAGTTTGTTGCAGAAAGAGCTGTAGCCCTTATTTTGGCAGTCATGGGCAGGGTTGTCTATTTTCATAACGAGTTGAATTTAGGTCGATGGAACAGGGTAAACGAAAGTGGCAATCAGTGGACTTCCGTTTATAACAAAAAAAATTGGTATATATGGCTATGGTCAAATTGGATGTGAGATTAGCCGGATTCTAAAACCATTTGATGGCATTCATGGTACGATAAAGTATAAAGATAGATGTTACGATGAGTTGATGATGTTTGATGATTTGGAATCATTGGCAAAATGGTGTGATATTTTAGTCGTCTCTGCACCACTAAACGAGTTGACAAGAGGCAGTATTGATAGAAAGATATTGGAATGTCTTGAGGGTAAGAGGCTAATTAATGTTGCGAGAGGTGAAATCATCAATGAAGATGATTTGTACCATGCTATTGTTAGAGGAACACTTATTGGGTACGGTTCAGATGTTTGGTATACATACCCAACACATGAGGCACCAAACTGTGCACCCAGCAAATATGCATTTGAGAACTTTGACAACGTAGTTATGACGCCTCATAATGCTGGATTCGAAGAAAACTCTAGAACTATCAGATATGAAGATGTCTTTGAGAAAATCATCGAAATCAAAAATGGTGATTTTAGCAAAGCAAAATACTAAAATTAAATTCAAAGGAACTTACGATATAATAAAATAGGGAGTAACCATTGATGTCTTAGACATTCATAGGTTACTCCCTTGTTTATTCTTAAAGTTCTATTCAGTTACAAATTGATCAACTTGTGACAACAATTGGTCAGCTAGATTGGCTAATGACATAGCAGAGCTTGCCATTTCTTCTGACACTGCTGTCAGCTCCTCGGATGAAGCAGAGACTTCTTGAGAACTTGCAGCTGATTCTTGAACAATGGCAACTATATCATCCATAGAACTTGAAACAGTTAAAGTTGACTCTCCGGTTTTGTCAATGGCTTCAACAACATCATGGATCCTATCTGTAATACCTGAGATGTTGTTTTCTATATCAATAAAAGCTTGTTCGGAGGCACTAACAGAATCCATACCTTCGTCTACCTTGGCACTTTCTTCTTCAATCAATGAGCCGGCTTCTTTGATATCGCCTTGGAGTTCAAGAATCAACTCCTGTATGCCAGCGGCAGAATCTTGAGACTGTGCGGCCAACTTACGAATCTCATCAGCAACTATAGCAAATCCTTTACCTTGTTCACCAGCTCGTGCGGCTTCAATAGCTGCATTGAGAGCGAGGAGGTTGGTTTGCTCTGCGATTTCTGAAATCATTTCGTTGATATCTCCGATTTGCAATGAACGATCCGTTAACTTCTTCATCACTGAAACAGTGGTCTTGGAGGTTGTCTTAATAGCATTCATGTTATCGCTAGTATTGGTAATGATAGAATGGCCTTTGGCAGCCAAGTCTTTAACTTCATTTGCCTTAGTAGCCATGTCAGCTGCAGCTTCGTTCGAGTTGTTCATATGATCTCTCATAGTCTGGAATAGCTCATTTGTTTCTTCTACATAAGTGACTTGCTTTTCAGAACCTTGTGATACTTCAGTCATACAATTGGCAATTTCTTCTGAGGCAGATTGATTTTCTTCAGAGGAGGCTGAGAGCTCTTGGCTTGAGGCAGCCAGTTCAGTTGAGGCATATTGTATGGTCGAGACAATGTTTTGAAGGCTATCAAGCATGGCATTTAGCGCCGTAGACATTTGATCAATCTCATCACCTTTACGAATACCTTTGGTGACGTACTTACGTTGAAAGGCTCTTTTGGTCAGTATACCCTGGGCAGCCAGGTTCATGACATTGGCAACACCTTTGATGTTCTTAACATTGTAATAAGCATCAATTGCAGTAATGATTCCACCGAGTATGAAGAAGATAATACCAACGATAACGGACTCTATCATCATGATTCTAACAGGTTCCATATATTCTACTTCAGCAGCGTTGATGGATAAGGACCAATCACCAACTGGCATGTATTTATTAAGTTTGGTTACATTATTTTAAGTGTATTTAATTTCACCTGTACCACCAGCAGTCATATCATCAAGAGCACTGGTAAGTTCTGGTATTGACAATCCGCTGACATGAACACCAAGGAGACTTTCAGTTGGATGAACGATGAAATTACCATTTGAATCTAACATGTATGCATAACCCATTTCACCAACATGAACTTCGTGAATTAGGTCAGCGATATGATCAAAGAGAATGGTCACTGCAAGGACACCTTGGAAGTCGCCAGATTTTGTGATTAGTGGAGTGGAATAGACAATGATGTCTTGGGATGAGAAACGTGAAATGATGATATCACTCCATGCACTGTTGCCATTTTGACCTTCTTTAAAATAGGCTCGGTCAGACAAGTCGGTACCTTTTAGTTCACCATCCACATTGTCATATATGACTGAACCATCTGGATCAGTGATGAAAAGGTGTTCAACACTGCCTTCTTTTGTTGATGCAAAGTCTTGTAAGAAGGCTTGTATCGTATCACCATCGTTTAAGTGATAATTACAGATGTCGTCAATTTTGGCCAGTAAGTTGATTTCGTCTTCAAGGATTTCTTCTTCCATTGAAATCTTATAAGCCAACTCATGTAATTGAGCTTCTAATTGAGCTTCAATTTCTTTTGCTATGGCTTTGGAACTTTGGTAATAGCTGACAGCGGATAGAATACCCACCAAAAAGAAAATTATTGTTGTACTCAGCAAAATACGCTTCGCAAGTAAGCTGTTCTTAAGTCGATTCATTAGTGTTACCTCCGTTTGATATAGTACTGCCCCATTTATATTTCTTTATAAAATAATTTTAATAAGCCCTGTTAGTATTTTAACAAAGTTTGTTAGTCCATGCAATAGTACAAAATGATAGTATGTCCTATGTCCTATGTGTGGTTTGCAAAATGCTTGTGTATGTACTATCATATAGATGGAGGGAAGTGCATTATCACTTGTGGCTATTCAGGTGAAAATGGGCTTTTTTTTGTATTAAAATATTTTAGACTATACCTTTAGAAAGTTGGCGTCATTTATGTGTCTTATTGATAAGCAGTTTGAAAACAACAGCCATAACGAGCATACCTGTTTGGTATTCAAGGATTTTGAAGACTATCAAAAGGTCTTGTGTTCATTTATTGGTAATGGGTTAAAATGTGGTGAAATTGTTATTTGTGCCATTGATGAATATGACAAGAATGCGCTTGTTTTGGACCTTGAACAAGCAGGTATTCCTGTTAGTGAGAGAATGGAGGCTGGCCAACTTATTTTATCTTCTATTAAAGACACATACAAAGGGGCAGAATCTTTTGAACCCGAAAATGCACTGGATGGTTGGTTACAACTTATTGACAAATACAAAGAAGCCAAGGGAATACGCATAATGGGTGAGGCCACTTTTGCTTTAGATGGCAAAGACCGCACACTGAATCAACTCATTTTGTATGAGATACTTATGAATAAGAAGGTCTTACCAACATTTGATAAACACCAATACCTTTGTGTTTATAATGCCAATTTATACCCTAAGAAGATTCTACAAGAAATTATTACATGCCACACTTCATATATTAGTGCAGATGCATATGTAAAGGACAATCCTTTCTATGTTGACACGGACCAACATATTGAAACTTATAAGAGATATATGCAAATAGACCAGATATTCAATCTTACAGATATAGAGCTTAAGCTAGACCTTGAAAAAAGAACTAAGAGCTAAAGGTGATCGCTTATGGTTTTTTATGAATGCAGTGGGTGATGGTTTATGGGATATGAACGTTGAATCGGGAGACGTCATTATCAATAACGAGATGATGCGTTTGATTGGACTAGAGTCACAGCACTTAACCTTTGACAAAGTGGTTGATAGAGTTCACAAGGCAGATCGACAAAGTTTTATTAGGGAAATGACAGGTCTTATCGAAGGCAAGGTTGACTTATACAAAAATGAATTCCGTATGATGGTCAATGACGACGGTTTTGTGTGGATTGAAGACCGTGGCTGTGCTGTTGAAAAAAATGGAATGGGTAAAGTGGTTAGAGTTGTTGGCGTTTCCAGGGATATTACTGAGCGTAGGTCTATGGAAGAAGCTTTAGAATTACAAAAACAACGTTACAAAGAACTTAGTTATAACGATTGGCTTACGGGCTCTCATAATCGTAGAGCATTTGAGCTTATGTTACCCATATATGCCGATGAATCAAAGTTACCGCTAACCATATTATCGGGAGACATCAATGACCTTAAAACTGTAAATGATGCTTTTGGTCACGAAGAAGGTGACAATGTTATCAGATATTTGGCCAATGCTTTTGAAGAAGTTATTGGGGACAGTGGCTTTGTGTGCCGTTGGGCAGGTGATGCATTTTTAGCTTTATTGCCTAAAGTAACAATAGATGGATCGACGAACATAATAGATAATATACGTGTGGCATTCAACAAAAGAATCAAAGGTCCCTTTAAACCATCTATATCCTTTGGGTACTCAACTATGACAAGTCCATCTCAAAACATCAGTGAAATTCTTAGGGAAGCTGAGGATATGGTCTATGATGTGAAATTTCTTGAGAAAGGAAGTCGTAAGGGCCAAATAATTGATGTATTGCTACAAACCTTATACGAGAAGAACGAAAGAGAAGAGTCTCATTCTAAGAATGTAAGTAAGATAGCTATGCTAATGGCAAAGGCTATGGAACTTGGTGAACTTGAAGTTCAAATGTATGAGGCTGCTGGACTGTTACACGATATTGGAAAAACGGGTGTTGACAATGATATTCTTGAGAAGAAGGAATCTTTGACAGAAGCTGAATGGTATTCAGTTAAAAGACATAGTGAGGTAGGTTATCGCATACTGATGGCTTCAAGCAAGTTTACAAATATTGCTGATGCAGTTTTATACCATCATGAACGACCGGATGGTTATGGCTATCCAAAAGGTCTATCAGGTAATGAAATACCAATATTAGCTAAGGTGATAGGAATAGCAGACGCATATGATGCAATGAGCAGTATAAGACCCTACAGGGAGCGTCTATCACATGATGAGATAATAGGTGAGTTGAAAAAAGGATCTGGTTTACAATTTGACCGTAAACTCTTACGAATATTTTTAAATGAAGTAATGAATAAATTATAAGTTCATATAGTAGGGTCATATAAAATAAAGGGTTACATTCACCATTAGTTGGTGTATATAACCCTTTTGTTGAATATAAATATAGGGAGAATTGGTCTATTCTTGACTTAAGTAGACTTCGTTAAGACCAATAACTTTTTCCATTGCCACTTTCGCAGGACCACCTATGACTTTTCGTAAGTTCACACAAGTTTCAAGAGAAATAGCTTCAAAAACATCTTCCTCAAAAACAGACGAAAGTGATTTGTATTCATCAAGGCTTAATCCCTCAAGGGTCTTGTTATTGTTAACACAGTATAGAACCATCTTTCCAATTACTTCATGGGCATCTCTAAAGGCCATGCCTTTTTTGACGAGGTAGTCAGCGGCATCTGTAGCATTGGTGAAGCCGCCACCAGCGCCTTCATACATTTTGTCCTTGCGGACTTTGGATGTCTTAAGCATATCGGTGAAGATAGGCAAACACATTTTGACATTATCAAGTGCGTCGAATGTCACTTCCTTGTCTTCTTGCATATCTTTGTTATAGGCCAGTGGTAAGGCCTTCATGGTTGTTAATAAACTCATTAATGAGCCATAAACACGACCAGTTTTTCCTCTGACAAGTTCGGCGATGTCTGGATTTTTCTTCTGTGGCATTATACTGCTACCTGTAGAGTATGCGTCATCGAGTTCGATGAATTGGAACTCGTTTGAACACCATAAGATAATCTCTTCGCTAAACCTACTTAGGTGCATCATCATAGTGGAGAATGCATTGAGTATTTCGATAAGAAAGTCCCTATCACTAACGGCGTCAAGACTGTTGAGGCATATGTCATTAAAACCTAGAAGCTCTGCAACATATTCTCTGTCAAGAGGGTAAGTCGTTGTTGCTAGTGCTCCAGCGCCAAGAGGCAAAGAATTCATACGTCTTTTGGCGTCGAGTAAACGGTCACGGTCACGTTTAAGCATCTCAAAGTATGCCATTAAGTGGTGAGCGAATGTGATTGGTTGAGCTTTTTGAAGATGAGTGTAACTTGGCATAATTGTATCAAGGTTCTCTTTAGCCATATCAAGTATAACTCTTTGGAGATTGCCGATTAGAACGTCTATTATATCAAGCTCATCTCTCATGTAGAGTCTTATATCAAGAGCGACTTGGTCATTACGACTTCTTCCAGTATGAAGCTTCTTGCCTACATCACCAACTTTTAGGATCAGTAGTTTCTCAAGGTTCATATGGATGTCTTCTTCAGCTATATCAAATTCTACTTCGCCAGCTTCAATCTCAACCAGTAATTCTTCTAGACCTTTTTTGATGGTCTCCATATCACTTGTTTCAATAATACCTTGTTTAGCAAGCATGGTAACATGAGCTACACTGCCCATAATATCGTGTTTGTATAGTCTTTCATCAAAGCGAATAGAGGAGTTGAAATCATCCACCATTGCGTTGGTACTTTTAGCGAAACGTCCGCCCCATAATTTCATAATTGTATTTCCTTTCAGAATCGAAGTAAAATAGTGATTTAGGTGAAGGGCTGTTATTTACATAACAGCCCTTCACAGTATATCATATGTTCTTATTATTCGTATACGGTATGACTTATTTGTCTAAGCCGGTTTTTTCTTTCATCATTGCACGTACCTTAAGTGGTAGACCAAACAAGTTGATAAAGCCTTCTGCATCTTTGTGGTCATACAATTCGCCAGTAGTAAAACTAGCAATATCTTCATCATAGATGGAGTAGATTGACTTAGCGCCTGCTGGAATGATGTTTCCTTTGTATAACTTAAGCTTTACAGAACCAGTCACAGTTTTTTGTGTGTCATCGATAAATGCTTGTAAGGCTTCGCGAAGTGGTGTAAACCATTCTCCTGAATAGACAAGTTCAGCAAACTTTATAGCAACTTGTGCTTTGAAAGCTTGTGTTTGCTTATCAAGACATAAGTACTCAAGTTCATTGTGAGCGTAGTAAAGGATTGTTCCACCTGGTGTCTCATATACACCACGTGACTTCATACCAACAACACGGTTCTCACAGATATCAATGATTCCAACACCATTGGCACCACCAATTTCGTTAAGCTCTGCAATAATCTCGGATGCTTTCATTGCCTTACCATTAAGGGTGGTTGGGAATCCTTTGTCGAACTCAATGTCAACATAAGTAGCTTCATCAGGAGCATTCTCAGGTGTTACACCCATTTGAAGAATTTTGTCATATTGTGGCTCAACTGCTGGATCTTCAAGCTCAAGTCCTTCATGGCTAAGGTGCCATAGGTTACGGTCACGGCTATAGCTGTCTGATTTCTTCATTGGAACTGGAATGTTACGTTCTTCAAGGTAGGCAATTGCATCTTCACGTGATTGAATGTCCCATATTCTCCAAGGTGCAATAATCTCAAGGTGAGGTGCCAATGCTTTGATTGTTAATTCAAAACGGACTTGGTCATTACCTTTACCAGTTGCACCATGACAGATTGCATAAGCGCCTTCTTTTATAGCGATGTCAACGAGGGCTTTGGCAATACCAGGACGAGCCATTGATGTTCCAAGTAAGTATTTACCTTCGTATACAGCATTAGCTTTCACACATGGAATCACATAATCGTCAACAAACTCATCAACAATGTCTTCTATATATAACTTGCTTGCGCCAGTTGATAATGCTTTTTTCATCAAGCCCTTCAGTCTCTTTACCTTGTCCTACATCAACACATACTGCAATAACTTCGCATTCGTAATTCTCTTTTAACCATGGAATGATGACTGTTGTATCAAGTCCACCTGAATATGCTAATACCACTTTTTTCATTTTTGTTGCCTCCTTAAAATCTTATATATGATTTTCCCTAAAGTTTATGATTGATTTTGACTAATTATACATTAATATTTATATTTATGCAACACCCTAGGAGAAATTTATGCATAAATTTATAAAACTGGAGAGAAGAGCCTTGAGATGGCTTCTTTGATCTTAATCATTAGTGACCTGTTATCATAATCTGATCTAGTCAATTCGTGTGATACATGGATGTCTTTGTCAAAAGTAGATCGTAATTTGCATGTAGTGCCTTTCTCATAAATGAAGGCGTTGACCTCAAAGTTAAGCTTGAAACTACGGATGTCAAAGTTACAAGTACCAACGGAGGAGAGAATGTCATCAACCATGATAGCTTTGGTATGAATAAAGCCATCATCGTATATATAAGCACGAGCGCCATATCTTAGTAATTCGCCTATAAAGGAATAAGTAGCCCAGTATACAAAGATATGATCAGGTTTGTTAGGAAACATAATTCTGACATCAACACCAGATACAGCAGCAATCTTAAGTGCTTCAAGAATACTTTCGTCTGGAACAAAGTAGGGGGTCTGGATATAAATATAGTCTCTTGCACTGTTAATCATCTTGATATAACCTTGTTTGATCTGTTCATTGATGTTGTCAGGACCACTGCTTACTATCTGAACGCCAGCATGACCATGGACATCATTGTTGACATTAATATAGGAAGTCATTGTTTCAATGTGTTCTTTTGCAGCTGTTCTCCAATCTAGGAGAAATCGCATTTGTAGAGGAATTACAGCATCTCCAATAATTCGAAGGTGGGTGTCTCTCCATTTGCCGAACCTTTTTTTTATAGCCTAAGTATTCATCACCTATGTTGAAGCCGCCAACAAACCCGACCTTTCCATCAATGACAGCTATCTTTCTGTGATTACGGTAGTTGGCTTTTAGGTTAAAATATTTGAACTTAGAAGGAAAGAAGAAACAGACCTGACAACCTGAATCCCTTAATCTTCGAATAGTTTTGTTTGGTATATGCCTGCCACCAACATGGTCTATTAGTAATCTAACCTCAACACCAGCATTAGCCTTATGTTCACATGCTTTAAAGATTCGATGGGACAAAGCGTCATTTTTAACGATATAGTATTGAAGGTGAATGTGCTGTGTTGCGCCGTCTATTTCATCAAGTAAGTCGTCGAATTTGATGCGTCCTTGTGTATAGATTTTGATGCGATTGTTCTGTGTATAAAAGGATTCGCTTAATTTATTGTGAAAAAGTATCATGTCCGTATATCGGTTGATATCATTATCGTTGAAGACGTAAGAGCCCGATTCAAAGGATTTTCTCTGATGTGCCAAAACTGAAACATAGCTGCGGTTTCTTCACTTGTATATTTGAATATCTTTCGTTTGGAAATGTTTTGTGATAGTAATAGGTAGAAAAAGAAACCCACGCCAGGAAACAATGACATAAAAAACAGCCATGCTAGGGCCGATGTAGGATTCTTGCGCTCTAGTGAGATTGTGATAATAACCAGTATCAAATTCAAGATAAATAGGGACATGTCAATCTGTATAATTTCTATTATGTTTGGCATGATGACCTCCGAAGTTAATCGACCTTTAAAAGGGTTAACACCTAACCTTATTTTCCTATATTAGTGGACAAATGTAAATAGGCATTGGTGGAAAAGAAGTTAAATAAAGGGTTGCATTTTTATTAATAAAAATGTATAATTATGAATTATTAAATGGATAGGTCTAATTAGAGACAAATGGATGCCGATTTAGTAAAATGATAGTTAGGTCATTTGGGCATTTGGAATTATGGGAAGGAGCACTTAGGATGAAAAAAAATACAAGGTGGTATCACAGCAGCAAAAGGCTACGAGGCATATGGTTCTCACGTGGGAATCAAAAGAAAAAGAAAAGACCTTGCCTTTGTTGTATCGAAAGTACCAGCATTATATAGCGGCACTTTCACAAGTAATGTAGTGAAAGCGGCCCCAGTTCTATGGAATATGGATGTCTACAAACATCAACATCAGGTATCCGCAATTGTCATCAACAGCGGTAACGCTAACGCTTGTACAGGTCAGCAAGGTGTTGTAGATAACGAGCTTATGGCAGCGACTGTGGCAGATGCAATTGGATGTAAAAAGGAAAATGTTCTAGTTGGTTCAACAGGTGTTATTGGTGTGAACTTGCCTATTAAGACGATTGTTGATGGAATAAATGCTACAATCGGGTCAGTTAATGACTCAATTGCATCTGGTACATTAGCGGCAGAAGCCATAAGAACAACAGATACCTTTACAAAAGAAATAGCTGTGGAAGTAGAAATAGGCGGCAAAACAGTGACCATCGGGGGTATGTCAAAAGGCTCAGGTATGATACATCCTAACATGGCGACTATGCTAGCCTATGTGACGACGGATATTGACATTTCTTTTGAATTACTTGATAAAGCAGTTAAGGAATCTATTGCGGACTCTTATAATATGATTAGTGTGGATGGTGATACCTCCACCAATGACATGTATTCAATACTTGCCAATGGCCAAGCCGGCAACGAAAAACTAGTTGAAGAACATGAGGAATACCTTATCTTCAAGAAAGCTCTTGACTATGTTAACAAGCAGTTGGCAATGATGATTGTCAAAGATGGTGAAGGTGCTTCCAAGTTAATAGAAGTTAATATAGAAGGAACACGCAGCAAGAAAGATGCACAAACTTTGGCTATGTCTGTTGTAACATCCAACTTAGTTAAGACAGCATTCTTTGGTAATGATGCTAACTGGGGACGTATCTTATGTGCCATGGGCTACTCAGGTATTAAGTTTGATCCAATGAAAGTAACCCTTAAATACCAATCAGAAGCTGGTGAAATTTACCTAATGATTGATGGTGTTCCTCAGAAATTCGATGAAGACTTGGCGCTTAAGGTCATTGAACCATCAGAAGTTAAAGTCTATGTACACTTAGAAGAAGGAACATCAAAAGGTACGGCTTGGGGTTGTGACCTTAGCTATGAATACGTTAAAATCAATGGGGAATACAGGACTTGATGCTTTCTATTCATTAAATGAATAAAAGCATAACTGGATTATAGTTATTTTGATCAAATCAAAAAACTGTAGTTCTTTTCTAGGAAAGTCATACTTTCTAGCATGTCAACTTGGTACATGTTGACTGCAAATATGAAACTTTTCAAGAAAACGACCGAAGTTGTGGCAAGCCACAAGCGAGGCAAAGCCTCTCTTCTGGAGTAAAAAGCTGAATTGTATAGAAGGAGATCGAAATGCAAAAATACATTAACAAAGCAAAAACACTAATAGAAGCACTACCTTATATAAAGGAGTTCAATGGCAAGACTGTCGTTATTAAGTATGGTGGCTCAGCAATGATTGATGAAAATATTAAAGAATCAGTTATTGAAGACATCGTCCTAATGAAACTTTGTGGATTCAAACCAGTTATCGTCCATGGTGGTGGTAAAGAGATTAGCTCTATGCTTGGAAAAGTAGGAATAGAATCAAAATTCCATAACGGACTAAGGGTAACCGACGAAGACACGGTTGAAGTTGTTGAGATGGTCCTTGCTGGTAAGGTCAACAAAAGCGTTGTACAACTTATTCAGAACCATGACATTGGCGCTGTAGGTATTACAGGTAAAGATGGTAAAACACTTAAAGTGAAGAAGAAAGAAGTTGAAGGGGCTGATATTGGCTATGTTGGTGAAATCACCAAAGTAGATACCAAGCTTATTGAATCACTTCTTGAAAATGACTTTGTCCCAGTCATTGCACCAATAGGGACGGACTCAAAAGGTAAGACTTATAACATCAATGCTGATTATGCAGCTTCAGCTATTGCTGGTGCACTGAACGCAGAGAAATTAATTTTCCTTACAGATGTGGAAGGTGTACTAAGAGATGTAGAGGACAAAGATTCCTTAATATCAAAGATTACCATAGAAGAAGTGGATATCTATAAAGCCGAAGGCATTATCTCCGGCGGCATGATTCCAAAAGTTGAATGTTGCGTTGAAGGTCTACACCTTGGTGTCAAAAATGTCCATATTCTAGACGGACGTGTCCAACACTCCATGCTCCTAGAAATCTTCACCAAATCCGGCGTTGGAACTATGTTTGGGAAGTCATTCGACTGATTAAATCACGCGAATGACCCGAAAAGAGAAGCTTCAAAGAAAAAGCATTAAAGGGAAGTATTTAAAAAGAAAAGAGGAACCCAAATGATCAGAATCATGCTCAAATCAGATTATGACAAAGTCTTAAAACTATGGAAGTCTTCCAGAGGTGTAGGACTTAGCAAAGCAGATTCAAGAGAAAACATTGAGAAGTTCCTCGATAGAAACCCGGGATTCTGTTTCGTCTCTATTATGGATGATGAAGTTGTTGGTGCAATATTATGTGGGCATGATGGAAGACGTGGTTATATTCATCATTTAACTGTGGACGAACCTCACAGAGGTAGAGGTCTTGGTACAAAACTAATGAATCAGTGTTTGATGGAATTAATGAAGCTAAAAAATCACCAAATGTCATCTCTTTGTTTTTGACAACAATGAGATTGCCAAATCCTTTTATGACAATACAGGATGGCAACTTAGGGATGATTTGGTTGTGTATAGTAAGGAGTGTTTCGATGAGTAAACAAGAAGAATTAGTACAAAAAGGTCAAGAAGTATTCTTGAAAAAATTACAAGCAGCTAGAAGTTGTAGTTGACCATGGTGTGGGTTCCTACATATATGATGTGGACGGAAATAAGTACCTTGACTTTGTTGCAGGTATCTCAACCAATGCTCTTGGTTATAGTTACGAACCACTGAAGGATGCCATCAAAGCTCAAGTGGATAAGTTTACCCACTGTTCTAATCTGTATTATAATGAGCCATCCATAGAAGCAGCAGACAAATTAATCAAGCTTAGTGGCATGGAAGGTGGACGAGTTTTCTTCTGTAATAGTGGCGCAGGTGCTAACGAGGCAGCTCTGAAGATTGCAAAACGTTACACAAATCTTTTTTGTGGATAACAAGAAAACAAAAATTGTGTCAATGAAAAATTCATTTCATGGACGTACAATAGCAACAATATCTGCTACGGGACAACCCAAATACCATGAAGGTTTTGCACCTTTGTTTCCAGGTATTTCTTATGCAGAGTTTAATAATGAAGAAGAATTAGAAGCGGTTCTTGGTGATGATACGGCCATTCTAATGATAGAGCCAGTCCAAGGTGAAGGCGGTATACGTCCTGCAGAGAAGGCTTTTTTAAAGAAAGCCCGTGCACTTTGTGATGAGAAGAAAATTGTACTTATATTTGATGAGGTTCAATGTGGAATGGGTCGTAGTGGTAAAGTATTTGCCTACGAGAATTATGATGTTGTTCCAGATATCGTTTCTCTAGCGAAAGGTCTTGGAGCAGGTTATGCTGTTGGTGCTATTATTGCCAATGAGGAAGTTTCACAAGGCTTTGTACCTGGTACTCATGCAACGACTTTTGGAGGCAATCCAATAGCGACTACCGCAGCCAATGTAGTTTTGACAGCATTGACTGAAGAGGGTGTACTTGATAATGTAAATGAGGCGAGTGCTTACCTTGTAGAAGGTTTGAACAAGCTAAAAAATAAATATGACAAAATCATTGATGTTCGTGGTCTGGGATTATTACTTGCCATTGAACTAAAGGAACCAGTAGGTCCAATTATTATGAAGGCACTTGATAAAGGTTTAATGTTAATCAATTCTGGTACTCATGTGATTCGTTTTGTTCCGGCACTGACCGTCAGCAAAACTGAGATTGATGAGATGCTTTTAATACTTGATGCCTTATTAACAGATTTCTAGGAGGAAGATAATGATAGCTAGATTATATTTAGAAGATGGCACACTATTTGAGGGAGAAAGCTTTGGTGCTAGTACGACTCTCTATGGTGAAGTTGTTTTCAATACAGGAATGACGGGATACCAAGAAATATTAACCGATCCATCCTATGGTGGGCAAATCGTTACAATGACCTACCCACTTATTGGGAACTATGGTATTAATGATGTGGATAATGAATCTGATAAAGTTCAAGTGACAGGCTTTGTTGTCAAAGAATACTCAGAAATCCCTAATCATTGGCAGTGTACTAAGACTTTGGATGCATATCTAAAGGAAAATAACATTCCAGGCATTAGTGGTATAGATACAAGGAAACTAACTAAACTTATAAGAAACAATGGAACAATGAATTGTATTCTAACAACAGAAGAAATTACGGATGATTTGATTGCAAATCTAAAAGAATACAAATTCCCTAAAGACATTGTAGCTCAGGTTTCGTGTGATGAAATTGTGACCCATAAGGGTTCTGGCATAAAAGTAGGATTGATTGACCTTGGACTTAAGAAGGGAATTGTTAAACAACTTCTAAACTTAGATTGTCAAGTGACGGTTTTTCCTCATGACACTACCATTGAGACAGTCAATGGTCACGACCTAGATGTTGTAATGTTCTCAAATGGCCCTGGTGATCCTAAAGATGCAAAAGAAGCCATTGAGCTTGCAAAAAATCTTGTTGGTCAAAAAACTCTTTGGGGCATATGCTTGGACATCAAGTCCTTGCATTAGCCCTTGGTGCTGACACATATAAGCTTAAGTTTGGTCATAGAGGTGCTAATCATCCTATTATAGAACTTGAAAGCGGCAAAGTATTTATGTCTTCACAAAATCACGGTTATGCTGTTGATGGTGATTCATTAACCGGGGAGATGTCAGTGACTTACCTAAATGTGAATGATGATACAGTTGAAGGTATTGGATGTAAAAAGCATGGTATTACATCAGTACAATTTCATCCAGAAGAGGGTCCAGGACCTGAAGATGCTCATTATATTTTTAATAAGTGGGTAGACAGTTATAAAAAGGACGGTGACATCAATGCCTAAAGATATGAGCATAAAAAAAAGTAATGGTCATTGGCTCTGGTCCAATCATTATCGGACAAGCAGCAGAGTTTGACTACGCAGGTACACAAGCATGTAAATCACTAAAAGAAGAAGGTATAGAAGTAGTACTGGTTAACTCTAACCCTGCTACAATAATGACAGACGATAACATGGCTGACCATGTATATATACAACCACTAACGGTTGAAGCATTATCTTGGATTATTGAAAAAGAACGTCCAGATGGATTGTTAGCAACTCTAGGTGGTCAAACAGGTCTTAATATGGCTGTTGAACTTGATGAAGCTGGCGTTTTAGAGAAATACGACGTGAAACTACTAGGAACACCTCTAAAAGCAATTGATCAAGCCGAAGATAGGGAAAGCTTTAGACAACTAATGATTGATATTGGAGAGCCAATTCCAAGGTCGGAGATTGTAACGGACATTGATAGTGGTATGAGAATTGCTCAAGAGATTGGCTTCCCAGTAATTGTAAGACCGGCCTTTACGATGGGTGGTCTTGGTGGCGGTATTGCAGAAAGTGCTGATGAGCTAAAGGATATTCTTCATACAGGTCTTATGCATAGCCGTATTAACCAAGTACTTCTTGAGCAATCTGTTGCAGGTTGGAAAGAAGTTGAATATGAAGTAATGCGTGATAAGAATGATACAGCAATTATCATTTGTAATATGGAGAACTTTGACCCAGTTGGCGTCCATACAGGTGATAGTATCGTTGTAGCACCCTCACAGACATTAACAGATGAAGAATATCATATGCTAAGAACAGCATCACTAAAGATTATCAAGGCACTAAAAATTGAAGGTGGTTGCAATGTTCAGTTGGCATTGAATCCTGATAGCAAAGACTATATTGTTATCGAGGTTAACCCACGTGTAAGCCGTTCATCAGCACTTGCCTCAAAGGCTGCAGGATATCCAATTGCTAAGATTGCTGCTAAGATTGCTATTGGACTGAACTTACATGAGATTCCAAATGCAGTAACTAAGACGACGAAGGCGTCTTATGAACCAGCCCTTGACTATATTGTTACTAAGATTCCAAAATGGCCATTTGATAAGTTTGATTATGCAGATAGGACCCTTGGTACAGCCATGAAGGCAACTGGTGAGGTGATGGCCATAGACAGAACTTTTGAGAGTTCACTTCTTAAAGCCATTATATCTCTTGAAGGTAAGGAAACAGGTCTAAGAAAAGCTTCACTGATGAATCTTTCAAAAGACGTTATAAAAGTAATGCTCGATATTGTTGATGATCAACGTATCTTTGTTGTTGCAGAAGCACTAAGAAAAGGTATTACAGTAAAGGAAATTCATAATATCACTAAAATTGATGTATGGTTCCTAGAAAAAATCAATAACATTATAAAAATAGAGGTTCGCCTGTCTAGTGAGCCAATCTCAGGTGAATTGTTACAAAAAGCTGAGAAAATGGGCTTTACTGATATTGAGATACAAGCATTGTCCGGTAAGGACTTTAGAATCGTTGATGCAATAAGACGTGCTCATGGTATGTACCCTGTTTACAAAATGGTTGATACTTGTGCAGCAGAGTTTGAATCTTCAACGCCATACTATTACTCAACCTATGAGGAAGAAGAAGAGAATGTCATAAGTAAGAACGAGAAAATCATTGTTATTGGATCGGGACCTATTAGAATAGGACAGGGAATTGAGTTTGACTATTGCTCAGTACATGCTATCTGGGCCATTCACGAACTTGGTTATGAGTCAATTATTATTAATAACAACCCTGAGACAGTAAGTACAGATTTTGACATCTCAGATAAACTATATTTTGAGCCACTATTCATTGAAGATGTTATGAATGTGGTTCGTAAAGAGATGCCAAAAGGTGTCATTGTTCAATACGGTGGACAAACAGCCATTAATCTTGCACCTAAATTAGTGAGTAGAGGTGTTCAGGTCCTTGGAACGTCTGTTGATTCTATAGATGTTGCAGAGGATAGAAAGCGATTTGAGAGATTGCTTCGCGAGCTAGGCATTCCTCAACCGAATGGAAAGACAGTAACAAGTATTGATGAAGCCATATCAACAGCAGCTTCCATTGGATATCCAGTTCTTGTTAGACCATCTTATGTTATTGGTGGTAGAGCCATGATGGTAGTTCATAATGATGAAGAGCTTATGAGTTATGTGAAAGAAGCGGCATCTTTATCAGAAGACCAACCGATTTTGATTGATCAATACATCGAAGGAACTGAAGTGGAAGTTGATGCTATTGCTGACCGTGATGATATCTTGGTGCCTGGAATCATGGAGCATATAGAGAGAACTGGTGTCCATTCAGGGGATAGTTTCTGTGTCTACCCGCCACAGAACTTGTCAGACCATGTGATTGATACGGTCATGGAATACACAAGAAAAAAAATCGCCAAGGCACTTCAGGTTGTAGGACTTATGAACATCCAGTTTGTTGTCAAAGACGAGAAAGTCTATATTATAGAAGTGAACCCTAGAGCTTCAAGAACTGTTCCAATACTTAGCAAAGTGACCAAGGTGCCAATGGTAAAACTTGCAATGCAGGTTATTCTTGGTGAGAAATTGTCAGAACTTGATTACGGAACAGGTCTATACAAGACGACTAACTTAATTGCTGTCAAAGCACCAGTTTTTAGTTTTGTTAAACTTGCAGGGGTTGACGCAGCACTGACACCTGAGATGAAGTCTACAGGAGAAGTGTTAGGTATTGATACTGAGTATGACAAAGCCATGTTAAAAGCCTTCAAAGGCGCAGGATTCAAGTTCAGAACATCTGGTAAAGTACTTGTATCAGTGGCTGACCCATCTAAAGAAGAATCTTTGTCTTATGTTAAGGAGCTACAAGCACTTGGACTTGAAGTCATAGCATCAAAAGGAACAAGTAGTTTCCTAAGTGATAATGGTGTTAACAACACTGCAATCGATATCAATGATTTGTCAGATATTCAAACTATGATGAAGAATGAAGAGATTGCTATGATGGTCAACATTCCAACCAAAGGTAAAGAAGTAGAGCGTTCTGGGTATAAGTTACGCAACCTTGCAGAACACCTCAATGTTTCAAGTTTTTCTTGCCTTGATACTGTAGAAGCTTACATTATGGCTATGAAGACAGAACTTGAATGTGGTAATGAAATATCATATGACGTCATTAACGCATATTTATAAAACATAATAACTATATGGTAAATTAAGTCTATCAACCACATGAGTATTGGTGGTTGGTAGACTTTCTGTTATTATAAAGTAGAAGACTAAGCACTACCCTTGGAGGAAGAATGAGAAAGTTATGGATTCTACTTACAATTCTAATAGTGGTGGTGTCTGGCTGTGAGAACAGACCGGACATTACGAGTGAGCCCTTGAAAGAGGGCGTATTAGTCGTAGAATCAGAACAGGATGAAAGCAAGTCAAATGATATTGATAAAGCCACAGATGATGAGATACAAGTGGATGAGGCTAGTAATTCAGATGACAAGGTCGATGTAAATGAGGTCATAGACACAGTAGATATAACTGAGAGTCAACGACTTCTTGAGGCAATGAGTCTAGAAGAGAAAGTAGCGCAGATGTTCTACTTATCCTTATCAACGTACAAATCTCTTGATAGGCCACCAGTTGGAGGCATCATTTACTTTAAGGAAGACATGGTTTCTATCTTGCAAGTCAGTGAGGAGATTAGAGAGCTACAAGAAACAACAAGCATTCCTATGTTTGTTGGTGTTGATGAAGAAGGTGGTATTGTCACCAGAATCACTGGCAGTGACAGTATTGGTGGTACAGTAGTTCCTAGTCCGTGGCACCTAGCTCATTTGGATAAATTCATGAGTGTCTATCAAGGTAATCTAGTCATTGCAAGAGAGTTGAATGCTTTGGGCTTTAACATGAATTTTGCTCCAGTGGCAGATGTTATAACCAATCCTAATAATACAGTCATTGGTAAACGAGCTTTTAGTGATGATGCTACTTATGTTTCTAAGATGGTAAAAGAAGCCATAATGGCATATGATGGCCAAGACATTATTCCGGTACTGAAACATTTTCCAGGTCATGGTGATACAATTGGTGACAGCCATCTTGAGAACGTATCTATACCTTTTGATTTGGATAGGTTAAGTACAACTGAGTTATTGCCATTTGTGGCAGGTATTGAAAGCGGCTGTGACGTTGTTATGATGGGGCATATTCAAGTACCAAATGTAATAGAATCTGATATTCCGGCGTCGTTATCCAAACGAATGATTGGTGACGTTCTAAGAATTCAATTAGGTTTTGAAGGTCTTGTCATATCGGATGCACTGAATATGAAGGCAATAAGCAATGATTATAATCCGGAGTTATTGGCGGAGATGGCTATTGATGCTGGTCTTGATATGTTGTTAATGCCAGAAGACTATATTAGAACGTATGATAGACTGCTGGAAATGGCACATGCAGACCTCAAGGTTGTAGAAATGATTGATAGGTCGGTCCTTAGAATTCTTGAACTTAAGTTGTCATCTGGTCTACTTAACAAAGATAGAAAAATACATAATATAGAGATTATTGGAAGTGAAGAGCACTATAATAGCATTAGCAGATTATACGAGAAGAATGACTAAATAGATATTGGATGAAGGTATACTATAAGGAGAAATAACATGTATAGAATATTGGAAAAAGAATATTTAAGTGAATTTGTATGTAAAATGGTTATAGAGGCACCGTTTGTTGCCAGAAAATGTAGAGCGGGACAGTTTATCATCCTGAGGGTTGAAGAAGGCGGTGAAAGAATACCTTTGACAATATCAGACTACGATAGAGAAACGTCAGCAGTAAGCATTATTTTTCAGATGCTTGGACATACAACAAGAAAACTTGGAGAACTCAGTGAAGGTGACTCAGTTCTTGATTTTGTTGGACCACTTGGAAAAGCCAGTAAGCTTAAGAAGCATAAACGGGTATTGGCCATTGGTGGCGGTGTAGGTATTGCGCCATTATTACCACAGGTAAAAGCTTTAAGCGATATGGGTGTGCAGGTTGACGCTATTTTAGGTGGCAGATCAGAAGAACTCATTATATTAGATGAAGAGTTCACTCAGTTATGTAGTGAGATGAATTATGCCACTAATGATGGTTCAAAAGGCGTCAAAGGATTTGTAACGGATGTATTAACATCTCTGATTGACAGAGGTGAGGTTTATGATGAAGTGATTGCCATTGGACCTCTTATTATGATGAAAGCAGTGGTAGCTATTACCAAAGAGCATAATATAAGCACAGCTGTTTCATTAAACCCAATTATGGTTGATGGTACGGGCATGTGTGGTGGTTGCCGTGTTACTATAGGTGGTGAAACAAAATTTGCCTGTGTTGATGGTCCGGATTTTGATGGTTTCTTAGTGGATTTTGATGAATGTATGTCAAGACAGTCTTATTACAAAGAAGAAGAGGCCCATATCTGTAGATTGGAGGGTGCGGTTAATGGCTAATATGTCCAAAACAAAAGTTAAGATGACGGAGCAAGCTGGCGAAGTACGTGTAAAAAACTTCAGTGAAGTTGCTCTTGGTTATAGCAAACACGACGCAATAGAAGAGGCAGCCAGATGTCTTGATTGTAGACATAAACCTTGTATAGGCGGTTGTCCGGTTAATACTCAGATTCCAGATTTTATTGGGGAAGTTAGAGATGGAAATATTGAAGCGGCTTATCAAATTATTACAAGTGACAATGGGCTACCTGCCATATGTGGTCGTGTATGTCCTCAGGAAAAGCAATGTGAGCAACGTTGTGTAAGAGCAATCAAAGGTGAATCTGTTGCTATTGGACGACTCGAGCGTTTTGTAGCAGATTGGTATATGGAGAACATAGAGCCCTCAAATAGGCAAATAGAATCTAAATTAGGCAAGGTGGCTGTGGTTGGTAGTGGGCCCGCTAGCCTGACTTGTGCATCTGATTTAGCCAGAAGTGGATTCGATGTAACAATCTATGAAGCGTTGCATGAACTTGGTGGTGTACTTATGTATGGCATTCCTGAGTTTAGATTACCAAAAGCATTGGTAGCCAAAGAAATTCAAACAATCATTGATTTAGGGGTTAAGGTAGAAAAAAATGTTATAGTTGGCAAGTCAATTGATATTGAAGACCTGATTGAAGAAGGTTATGAGGCAGTATTTATTGGAAGTGGAGCTGGACTGCCAAGATTCATGAATATTGATGGTGAAAATTTGAATGGCGTTTATTCCTCTAATGAGTTTTTGACAAGGGTAAACTTGATGAAAGCATACGATTACCCCAATAACCATACGCCAATTAGAATTGGTGATAGAGTTGCTGTAATTGGAGGCGGAAATGTAGCCATGGATGCAGCTAGAACGGCTAAACGACTTGGTGCAAAAGAAGTCCATATCATTTACCGTCGCAGTATGGAGGAATTGCCTGCAAGGTTAGAAGAAGTTCACCATGCTAAAGAAGAAGGCATTATATTTGATCTTCTGAATAATCCTACTGAGATTATGGGTATTGATGGTCATGTATCTTCTATTAAGTGTGTCAAAATGGAACTTGGTGAAGCCGATGAGTCAGGTAGAAGAAGGCCACAAGAAATTCCAGGCAGTGAGTTTACATTAGAGATGGATAATGTTATTATAGCTATTGGTCAAACGCCTAATCCTTTACTGACATCAACAACTGAAGCGCTAGATACCAATTCAAGAGGGTGTATTGCGGTTGATGAAACAAGTATGGAAACTACCATGGACAATGTCTATGCAGGCGGAGATGCAGTTACAGGAGCAGCAACAGTTATATTAGCTATGGGGGCCGGCAAGAAGGCAGCCCAGTCCATTATAAGAAAGCATAAATTAGTAGGTGTGTAAATGAGTAATAAGGCAATATATTGTGATACACATATGCATTCAGAGTATTCACATGATTCTGAAGCATCACTTGAAGCAATGTGTGAATATGCAATAAACCAAGGGATTCATGTAATGTGTGTTACAGAACATATCTTTCATGATCGAAGAGATGTGGGCTTTGATTACTTTGATATAGAAGCATTCTTGAAGGAATATCAAAGATGCAAAGACAAATATCAAAGTCAGTTGAAATTGTTATGCGGTGTAGAGTTTTCAGAACCACATTTGTACCCAAATCAACTTGAATTATTAAAAGCATATGATCTGGATATGATTATTGGCTCAGTCCATTGGGTGGAAGAAGGCTTTATCGCTGAGGATACAGTCATTAATCAATATGGAGAGGGTGGTGCTGTAGAGCATTACTATAGGGAAGTAGAAAAAGCCATCCTACATGGCGGTTTTGATACTTTTGCACACCTTGATTTGATCAAAAGGTTCATTGATACCGATGAATTACTTGTCACAGATCAAGTGAAGTCACTTCTTGAACTGCTTATTGAGAAAGACATAGCTCTAGAGATTAACACATCAAGCGTCAGAAGTAATGGGAAAGAACCTATGCCTTCATTTGCTATAGTGGATTCTTATATTGCCCTTGGAGGTAAGAAGATAACCATAGGATCAGATGCTCATGAGGTTGAGGCTATAGGCAGTGATATTGAACAACTCTATAAAAGGTATTACCCATATATTGGGTATTATGAGAACCATAGTTTTAAATATTGCCAAGACGTCTAAAGACGTCTTGGCTTTTATTTTGCAATGTAAGTTCACAATGACTATTAGGAGATAAGATTATGATAATTCATGGCCTAATTGCTTGTGGTGACGCCGTATTTTTTTGTGATAGGAAAAACACACATAAAAGACATGTCAATTCCCTGAGAATCTGTATAATTATAGATACATGTACCTATCTGGTCCATGTACAAACTATCTGGGAGGACGTCTGATGAATTCACAAGAAATTACTTATAAAATGAACAGAAAAGTCATGGGAGCAAGTGTTATATTAATTCTATTTGCCATATTTGGGTATGTACTTGAGTATATAAAAGGCAATAGAACAATGACTTATGTGCTACTACTTAGTCTAGCAGTTGCATTTCCACTATTAATCTCATTTATCGTTTTTAAGATTCCAAAACAAGTAGAGAATTTTAAATATGTGGCTCTATACAGTTTTCTCGTATCATGGGCACTTATGCTATTTTTCTCACCTAAAGTTGTACAATTCGTATTAATATTTCCTCTTCTAATGATCTATGTCTTATACTTTAATGCTAGATTATTAGCCTTTGCAGGTCTTATCATGAATATTGTCGGAATTGCTAAAGTCGTCCTCAATATTACATATTATAAGATGACCGATTCATTTATATTTACTTCCTACACAGTTTTTATTTTGTCCATGTTGCTATTCTCAATTTTTGCTGTATCCACAACAAAATTTTCTGTACAAATAAGGAATAAGCAACTCCAAAGTATTATGGATGAGGAAGAGAAGAATGAAGCGCTCCTTGGAGAGGTAATGGAGATCCTAAAAGTTATGAGTGAAACATCTCAGAACGTCTCTAATATATACGAGGAATTAATTGACACATCCAATCTAGCATCTGAGACAATTGATCAGCTATCAACTGGAATGAAGGGCATAGCTGATAACCTAAGCAATCAGTCAGGTAACACTCAGAATATGCAAGAAAAGCTTAGGCTCACCTCTGGATTGTCAGGTAAAGTCAGTAAACAAGCAGATGTTTCAAGTGAAGCCATTGATTCTGGTAAGAAGACGATAGAAGCCCTTTCTAGCTCAGCTGAAACGGTAGATAATAATAATGAACATATGTATAAGACTATTAACGACCTGAGTGAAAAATCAGGTGAAATTAAAGATTTCGTCGAAATATTAAGGTCAATTGCTACACAAACAAATCTTCTTGCCCTTAACGCGTCTATAGAAAGCGCTAGAGCCGGTGAGGCAGGAAAAGGTTTTAGTGTTGTTGCAGAAGCAATTAGAGAGCTTTCTATACAAACTGAGGATGCCCTAACAAATATTGGTGAGTTAATTGGTAGTCTTGAAGACAGTGCTTCACAATCTCTAGAAGCAGCCACACAAACTAAAGAATTAGCCAGTGTTCAACAAGAACTTATTAAGAATTCCAGACAAGTATTTGATACGGTTTCAAATTCAGTTAACCTTGTCAACGAAAGCATTACTGCTTCATCACAGATGAACGATGAGATTGTGTCTAGTAATGAATCTGTTGTGAGTAGTATTAGTGAAATCGCAGGTGTAGTTCAAGAAGCTGCTGATAATTCGGAGAAAACATCTAAGATGGTTTCCACGAACAAGACATTAACTTTAAAAGCTAAGAGTTATATGGATGAGTTAAACAGTGTGGTAAAATCTATCGAAAAATATACAGTCTGATATTAGGAATATAAAAAACAATCAATGTGATAAAAACGTCGAAATTATTCGACGTTTTTTATTTGTAACCATATTTTGTTGACATAAATTTCATAACTGCTATAATAACATATGACAAATCCAAGGAATGTAATATAATTGCATGATGATTTGTTAATGCATATGAAACCGGTAACTGTATTGTGATAGGAGGAAATATGTCAAATTTAAACTGTTCAGTAAGAGACATGAAACTAAAGGCGAAACAATTAAGAAGAGATGGAATTATTCCAGGTGTCATCTATGGTAAAAACCTTGATGCATCCGTCAGTATCCAAATGAAAGAATCAGAGATTGTGGCTTTATTAAAAAGCAATTCTGTAGGTTCTCAAGTGACTTTGAATGCTGGTAAAGAGGAATATGCGACTATGATCAAGAATGTTGACAGAGTTGTTATGAGTAGTAAGATTGAGCACGTTGAATTCCAAGTGTTAACTACTGGTGAAAAGATTAAGACAAGCTTAAATCTTCACTTTATCAATAAAGAAGGTATCAAGGACGAAGGAAATGTTCAAGAGCATATGTCTACAATAGACTATGAAGTATTACCAAAAGATATGATTGAAAGCTTAGATGTTGATTTGTCAGTATTGACATTAGCAAATGACATCAAAGTTAGTGACTTATCTATTGCTAATGATGAACGTTACCATATTCTAACGAATGTGACAGCAACCATTGCTAACTTAGTGCCATTCCATGAAGTGGTTCTTGAGAGCACTGAAGAAGAAGTGGCAGAAGTAGAAGTCATTGGAGCAAAAGACGAAGAATAATAGTTGTAGGATTACAGAATCATAATTTACAAACATACAGCCAGTTGTAAAATGAAATGTTAAGTTTCATTTTGTGACTAGGCTGTTTTTGTTTGAAAAAAAAAAGCTTGACAAAAACAGACTAGCGGTCTATTATTTAATTATACCGGTGGTCTATTAATACGATGCCAGCAGTTGAGAGGATGATATTATGAAAGTATTAGCATTTGCAGTAGCAGCATATAACCTTGCAGAAACAAGTCGAATGATTGAGATAGCCAAAGAAGCACAAGCTTATTTTGATATAAAGTTTTTAACATATGGCGGAAAGTTCGAACACTTTATTATAGAAGAAGGCTTTGAGATTATTCGTTTGGAGCCAGAGTTGACACCAGAGAAATTTGAATACTTGAAGAAAAGGCTCAGTGGCGAAGTCTATAATTCAACTAATTTCTTTAACAAAAACGAGATTGAACTTAGGGTTAAATCAGAGTTGGATATTTTCAAAGAATTAGAACCAGTAGCAGTACTTTCGGGCTGGAACTTAACGGTTGGTTTGTCAGCAAGAATTGCCAAAGTACCTTTTGTTAATGTACTACATTCCACAAGTATTACTGAATATTATGAAGCTGGTCTACAGAGTATTCCTGACAATATTGACTTCAAGTTTCTTGAAAAGTTAATACCTAAAGAGAAGCGAACAGCCCTTTTTAACAAAAGAGTAATGACGGCGTCTATTCCTGTTAAACCCTATAATTTCGTAGGTGAACAGTATGGCTTAAAGCCTTTTAAGAACTTGATTGAATTCCTTGAAGGTGACCATGTCTTTTTGGCAGATATTCCGGAGTGGGTCAATCATAAGAGTCTTAGAGACAATGTTCATCATATTGGACCTCTCCCAGCCCGTTTGAATGTGCCAGTACCAGAGAAAGTTAAGTATATATCAGGGAAATTACCAATCGTCTATTTTGCAATGGGTAGTTCTGGAAGTGGTGAGTTAATCAAAGGAATCATAGAAGGATTTGGAGGCAAAGACTATAATGTGATAGCACCAATCGCTGGACAGGTTGAGGACTTAGATTTAGTAGTACCTGATAATGTTGTTGTCACAGATTTCTTGCCCGCGGATAAGGTTAACCCAATGGCTGATGTAGCCGTCTTACATGGTGGTCAAAATACTGTAATGAATGCTTGTTTATCTGGAACGCCATTTGTTGGCATTGGCATGCACGCTGAGCAACAAGCCAATATTGACGCTTGTGTTAGAAAAGGATTTGCCATTCGCTTATCTAAGAAGTATGTAACAAGTGAGGATGTTATTAAGGGTGTTGATGACCTTCTAAATAATGAAGCAGCCAAAAAGAGTATTGACAAATTCAGAGATCAACTCCTACAATGGAATGGTCCAAGTAGGGCAGCTGATTTACTAAATAAACTCTATGGGTAGGTGCGACAATGGCAAGAACTAGAAATGAAGAAGAATATACACTTAAAAAACAACAGATTTTGGTTGATGCCATTTCATTATTAAATGAGATTGGATATGAAAAGTTTTCAATTAATAAAGTCATCGAGTCATCTGGTCTAACAAAAGGCGCTTTCTTTCATTATTATAGTTCCAAAAAAGAGCTAATTGATGGTATTGTTGGATTGATAATGACACCCATGATTATGGTGTTTAATCAAATAGCAGATAACACAAGTCTCAATCCAAAACAAAGGTTGTTAGCCATGTTTGGTGCAGCAACGAAAATGAAGACAGATCAAGATGAGTTAATGGGCATTATTGTTAACCTTCTCTATAAAGAAGAAAATCAGACGATTCTTCATCGTGTTAGTGACGATATGATGAAAATGAACTTGCCAATCTATGAAAAGGTTATAAAAGAAGGTATGGACCTAGGTTACTTTGATTTAGTCAATGCACATGGTGTAGCATTTATGCTCCTCACCAATGTGATAGCTTTAAATAAAGAACTTGGAAAAGCTCTATATATAGATGGTTCTACTTCAAATGATTGGTCTAACCTATACGATAAGTTGATAAACTTTGAAGCCTATGCAAGAGGAATCTTTAGTCTTGAAGATGATGTCAGCCTTTATGGTGATATAGTCATAAGCAGAGTAAAGGCACAGATATGATTAGGAATTCTAGCTGTAATTCAAAGAGTTATGGTATATAAGCAAGACATCAACTTAGCATAAGTTGATGTCTTGTATTTTTTTTACACAAAACAGTGTCTAAAACTTGTTGTTGAATATTGGTATTAGGTAATTCGGGGTATAAAAGATTAAATTAGGAGGAATATCACAATGGATAAAACAATAAAATTATATTATTTTACTGGGACAGGTAATACATTAAAAATTGCAAAGGATTTAGCGTCACATATTGATAATATTGAATTGATTTCAATAGCTAAACTGATGAAGGAAGAAAAAAAATATTCGAATAATGGCCGATACTGTAGGATTTATTTTCCCAACTTATTTTGCAAGAGTTCCTGTTATTATAGAAAAGTTTATTGATAGAATCACTGAATGTAAGAGTTCTTACGTTTTTGCTATCGCCAACGGTGGCGGTTGGTTTTCCAGGACAATGAAGATATTTGAGAAGCACTTGAGTAGGAAAGATATCAAATTAAATGGGGGATTTGTCATTGGTATGCCCGGTAATCATCCAAAGATTGCCGAATTTAACCGTACACCTCATAAAGAATATTTTGCGCAACAAGAAATACGTACAAAGGAAATAGCAGGGTATATTCTTAGTAAGAAAACTATGAAGGTTGAAACGAACTTAGGATTGTTTGGCTATATGCTCACCTATGGTTTATTTCTTAAGCCCTACAAAGACTCCAAAAAGGGGATTCTTGATAAGACATTTTGGCTTAATGAGGATTGTGATGGATGCGGTCTGTGTGAAAGTGTCTGTCAAGTTAATAACATCATAATGCATTCTGGCAAACCGACATGGCACAATCAATGTGTTAATTGTGCTGCTTGTTATCATACTTGTCCAAAAGAAGCCATTCAATTTGGTAAGGATACCATGGTGAGGTATACAAACCCTTATGTATGGGAGTCTGATTTTGAAAGGTAAGTATTGCACAGTCAAAGTGACAAAAGTCATTTTCAAATGACGCTTGTCACCGTTTTACTCAACACCCACAGTTAGCCCGGTAGTTATGCTAAACTACTTGTAATGTAGATAGAGACTGGAGAGGACGTTAACTATGAAGGTAATGAGTAAGATGAGTAAAAAGATGATGCTAATAATACTGTCAATTATAGTGGTTGCGGTATTAAGTATCCTTTTAGTAAGGTTTATGAACACAAGAAAAGATGCGGGTGTGGATCATAGTAGTCAGACTGTTAGTCAAGAGAATTCAGCGGGCACTGATTCAGATATAGCCATAGATAACTCTACTGATTCAGTAGATAACTCAAGTATAGATGCATCAAGAACCAGTGAAGCTTTGGTGGATAAAGAAGAACCATCTGTGTGGTTTTTTAGCAGTGAAACTTTTTCATGGTCTCTTGGAACACCCTATTTTAATCCCATAGGCGATGAGACATCGTTATTAGACCTATCCTTTGAAGAAGATGAGGATAACTATTTCACCTATTATGACAATGAACTATATGAAGTAGAGCGTATTGTCTATGGCGATACATGGTATTATTCTGCAGAAGTGACAGAAAATGTTAATGACCCAGATATGATCTACTATGTTAGAGATTTAAAAAGGCATGTGGAAGATTTAGGAGGAATTGTTGAAGGCCTTCACAATGAGGGGTTTGTTTTTTCTTTTGTCGATGATGAGGCATATCATTGGTGGGGAAATGCGGAATTTGACCATGATGAACTTTCAATAGAAATTGTAAAAGAAAATGAGCTGAAGATTAATGAAAAGCTTACCTTCAAGACAAGTGACTATGAAGATAATCGAATATATTTCACGTCTTATAATGATAACAAAGACTTCTTAACTGCTGTCATAGAGATTCCAACAGGACGCGTCGATATTGAAATCGACCAAGATATGACCAAAGGTTCTTATGAGAGAAGTTTTAGCTATGATGAACGTTATGATTCAGAGATAGAGAACCGCTATATATTAGATGATTTGCCAAAAGATTTAGGGGTCTCATATTGGGAGATTGAATGGAACGCTGATGAAGATAATCCTCAGGAAATCACCATTGAGTTAATAGATATTGGTGACTTAGCTAAAATAAAGTACGGCGAAGACTATGGCGGAGTCTTAATTAGTGCTAAGTATGCTAAAAGAATTGAACTTAGACCAGTGGGTCATGATAATTTGAACCTAAGCCATCCGGAGTATGAAGAAGATAGCACATATTTAGATAAGACAGCTGAAGGCGATCACCTGGTCTATGTGCCTGCTGGTGAGTGGGTTGCTGAAATCTTCCCAACTGGTGACGCTGTAGTATCAAGTTATGCCACAGGACTGATACCTGTTAACTCGGGAGAAATAACAGAAATTCAAATCCCCCCTTAGTGTAGAAACATCTGTAGATAAGAGTTTAGATAAATTCTTAAACCAACAAGGCTTAAAGATTGATAAAGTTGTAGAAAATGGTGATGAAGTTGCCTTTGACTTTACCTTGGTAGATAAGGAAACAAAAAGCATTCTTCCTAGTTTGGAGAATACTAGAATTAGAGAAGGTGGGGTAGATGTTGACATCATAGATATCACACCAGTACAAACACCACCAAGCGTTGTTCTGTTGTTAGATTCATCTGGATCGATGAAGGGTCAGATGGATGCAACACTTCAAGCTGCTGAGGTTTTTATTGATGGACTACCAGATGGTACCCTTATTCAGTTGATTGATTTTGACACAGAACCTAAGCTTCTAGAAGGAAAAACAAAGGAAGAAGCTATAATAGCTCTAGAAAACATCAGTGTTGGTGGCGCAACGGCTCTTTATGACAGCATAATCAAAGGGATAGGTCTGCTAGAAAATCTGGAACGTCCAACATTGGTAGCATTTACAGATGGCGCAGATGAGAATTATAATGGTTCAGCACCTGGTTCCAAAGCGTCAAAAGAAGATACATTAAATATAGTTGAAGCAGCAGGAATTCAAGTGCTTACGATAGGCTTTGGGGATGGTCATGATGCTAAGACACTTGAAGAGATTGGTGAAGCGGGCCATGGTTTATATTTTAGTGCTTCTAATCAAGAGGCTTTAATAAGTGTTTTTTTGATGCGATCAACGAAAAAATAAATTCAACCTATACAGCAAGATACAATAGACCGACAGAATCAGCACCTAGCGATGTTCCAGTTGTTAACATGGTTGTAGATATAAGTGGGTCAATGGATTCTCAGTACGATGATACTTGTGGTTACCGTTTGGAGAAGCTGAAGAATCTCTTCCATGAATTTGTAATGAGTTTACCAGAAGGCACACAGATGCAGTTGATGGCCTTTAACAATGAGGTCTATATTAAGCAAATATTGACATCAGATAAATTGAAGGTGCTCAGTGTATTAGGCGAACTAGAAGCAGGTGGTGGGACCAACATATTAGATTCAGTTGATGCAGGCTATAGAACATTGAATGCAGTACCTTCCTCAAAGAAAGTATTGTTGTATCTTACTGACGCAGCCCTTGGCGTTGAAGAAGATGAACAAGAAGACTTTGATGACATACTTAATGAAATAAAAGACGAACAGATGAAGGTCCTGTGGATAGGTTTAGGTGAAGAATTAGACGCGACTGATTTTGAACATGCTGCAAGTGTTAGTGGTGGTGAGTATATCATCTCAGAAGATCCAACAGTTCTTAAAACCGCAACAGACAAGTTACTGGGCCGTCTTGATTTGGATAAGGTTATAACCAATACATCCATTGCGATTCAAGTTGTTAAGGAAAGTGACAATGGTCTACTAACACCTTATTCAGCAAGCGAACTAATAGAATTATCTCCAATACCAGTAGTTGGAATGATAGATTTAGCTGAGTCAGTTAAGTATGTAACAGGAAGACAATTAAAACAATATGATGAGATTTCAGCAAAATTCTTAACAGGGGATGCATCTCCTTCAGCTGGCGTCAAAATTCTTAAGCGAATACCTCTCAATGAGAAAGCTAGCAATGAGGCTGCATCCATACACCTAAGTGAAATGTTGTATTTGTCACAACTCAAAGGTGTGGAGGCACCAAGGGGCATGCGGTATGTTGCCTTGTTCACTGAGTTTGCCCATATTCTTCCAGAACAAGAAGTTGTCCTATACCCAGATGGGTCAGGGCACCCTTCGTCTTGGGTTGGAAGTTCAAATCAACAAGGTGTTGTTAAGACAGCCAAAGTCCCGTATCAGATACCAGATATATTTTCACATATTTCTCTAAGTTACAATAATGATGGTATGTACCCCTTATCAACAGCAACTTGGATTGCTAATAGTTCCATGGTCATACCAGGAAGCTCAGGATTGACATTAATGCCAGATCAAGTAAAAGAAGGTGCTTTGGTCTTCTTGGTACCAGATGTCTCTATGGAACAAGTATCGCTACACTATTATGATACCAACTATGGGCATATGGATATACCTATTGTTGGGGAAATGGAGACGACCCAGGCAGATATTGAAATGTTACCACTTAATGTTGAGACCCAATTATCAGATGGTTTTGCCATTACAATTACAGGTAGCCAAGAGCGTAACAATATTGCCAATATGATTGAGGCAAGTGAGGCTAATCAGTTCACCGTGTTTGATGCGAGGTTTACATCAAAGGTACAAGCCAACCTATCCATAGATCCATCTAAGCGCCTAAGCCTTGAATACCCTACAGATAACGGTAGCTTTCTAATACCTCTTGATGATGTGACAGAATTAGTTCCTATGGGCATGTTAGGTGATATGATTGTTTCACCAGGTGCCAATAACCAGGTACGTTATGCATTTCATACCCCTTTAGCCTTGGCAAATAACAAAGCCAACCTCTTTGTAGACTTAGGTGATGAAGATGCCATTATAGAAGCGAGAGATGGTCTTGTGTACGGAGATGGATCTAAGCTTGGTTCAGGTAATCATGACTATGCAAGTATTGATGTCAATCACTTGTTTGCCAGTACAGATACAGTTGCAGGACATAATAGACATTACGTTATTGCAGACATAACCATCCATGATGTTAAAGATGGCTACGCCAGTCGTGGTCTAATTGATAGCCTTAAGTTGGTTGAAGAGGGTTATGACAACAATTCACTTGAAGATGAAGATAAATTTGAAGCATTTGACAGAAAGCTAGAGATGGCTGTAAATAGTAGTGGCTTAACCTCTTTCGCGTCATCTGCAGATTTTGACGACCCTCATATACTTGATTACTCAGATAAGACAGATGAGGTTATACTTGGATTTGACAATGATACAATTGTCTATGATGGTACTAGTCGTCGTGGTTTCGTATTGTTTGCTAGTGACTCAGATACGTCCTATAATCTTGAATCACAGTTTTTTGAAGGTTTAGAAGTGCCTGTTACTAAAAGCGATTTTGATTATGGTCTATTAACTGAAATTCTAGAATATGATTACAACGATGGTTTTCAAGAAGAACTAGAGATGGCCATAAATAATGCGATAGATGCTTATTTACTTAAGAATTCAGCGAATGTTAGCAGTGGTATTACATCAACTGATTTAGATGACGCCACACCAGATAAGAATAATATACCAGTGCCTATGTCTGCAATATATGGTAGTCAAATATATGAAGCTATTGATTCTTTGGAATCTCTTGAAAACTTGATAAGAGCCCTGGATGTGAAGCATTCAGCAGAATCTGAAAATCGATATCCCTATAAGTATGCCCACAGTCCAGAAGCTGTTATTTCACAGGGGTGGGGCACAATAGCTGACATTAACAATTTGGCCATTCACAGCTTAATCAAGTTGGGCTATAACCCCAAATATAGGATGGTTGAACTTACTGAAATTGGTAGTGAAAAGATTCTCAGAATAATTGGTGCAAAAGAATCAAATATCAATGTTTTACCTGCTTTGGTGTTTGAGAAGGACAAGACAGAAATAACATGGGTAATACCATTTATGGAATCTGTATCAGATTTACAGAATTCTTGTTACTACGTATTTGACCAAGATATTGAACATGAATCATACGAAGGTTATCTTAGTATTGACTATTTGATAGAGCCCAATGAAAGCAATGTGAATACCCAATTAAATGATATGGGTAATGCACTAGGTGGTGGTGATTCTAGCAGTGAACCCTATTATGAGAGCGTATTCAGAGAAGTTATTCCATATGATGTATTAAGCCTCGATAGTATTGATATTGGTACGACGATTAACTCAGAAGGTTACACCCCAAGAATTATGACGGCTAATGGTGTGTTTACTGGTGATGATGGCGTTGACGCAAGTAAATACAACATATTGGGTATTAGAATCGAGGTCAGCGTTGAGGGCGAACGTCTGCAACATACGAGGATGTTGCCAGAAGGTGTGTTGATTGAAGATACTTTCATAACGATTGGAGCGAATTTGCCTGAACTTACAGAAGAGGCCTTTAAGACTTTGATAGAGCTTTCAGATAAGGTTTATAGCAGTGCTAATGCTCCAGATGAACTGTCTACATTAAGGTGGAATGCCCGAAAGGCAATCAATCAATTTGTAGCATCTCAAAGTGCTTATGAACGAGAGATGGCTAAGGCGTATGGCTTTAATGTAGGGCGACTAACACAGGATTCAGCGATTGTTGTTACTCAGTTGGTAAACAAAGGAAGATTTGAGACTCATATGGACTTACTCAATATTGTGCCTCAGGTCTATGGTGATGAAGATTTCTTAGATGAACATGAATCAGAGATACACAGTTTCAATATGATGGCTGGTCTTAATGCTTCATTACTAGAATCACAGGTTCTAAACAGTGGGTATGGTTTTAACGAAGTATGGAAAGAAAGGCCAGAGGGAGCTGGACTTGTTTTCTATGACTTCAGTGAAGATTACAGTGACCTTATAGTTGAGCTGGAAGCAGAAGGTTATACAGATGAAATGATTGCTTATTTCCAGGAATTAGACACTTATGTTGTCATTCAAGAAGAAGCATCTATGATCAATGGCGAGCCGAGATGGGCATGGCTGGAAATTGATAGGCGTGATTACAAGACGATTGGTGTCCTTGATACATTTGAACACGGTGCAATGACATCAAAAGCTATCATAGAACATGAGAAAAATGCGGCTAATTATCTTTTTGGTGCTATGGCAGGCATTGATGCATCTCTCTGGTCAGTATGTGCCTTTTCACTAGAAATACCGGATTATGAGGAAATGAAGAAGGCAGCATTTGGCTTTGCTTATTCCTTAAAAGACAGTGGTGGTGCAAAAGATGGTGCTGGTGGTTCTGATTTTGGAGGCACACCAGATGTTAGTGAATCTTTTGGACCGATTAAGGTTAAGGTAGACCATACAGGCATGTCAATCAGCGAGAATTTCTTGGGTTACTCTAATGGCTTTGCCGAAGGTGTGGCAATTTATTTTAGTCGTATGCCTTAATTATAGCAGTTGACAACCATTCTCAATAGCCTCATAATTATCCTAAAGGATATGAAGGAGGCTATTGTTATGCAAGAAAATGTCTTTAATAACCATTTAGTTAATGAAACATCACCATACTTACTAGCTCATGCCCACAATCCAGTTGATTGGTACCCATGGGGAGATGAAGCTTTAAATAGAGCCAAAGAAGAGAACAAACCTATATTTTTATCAATTGGTTACCATACATGTCACTGGTGCCATGTGATGGCCCATGAATCTTTTGAAGATGAAGTGGTTGCGTCTATATTGAATGACAACTATATATGCATCAAGGTTGATAGGGAAGAGAGACCAGATATAGACAATATTTATATGAATGCTTGTCAGATGATGACCGGTTCTGGTGGATGGCCCCTTAATCTATTCTTAACTCCAGATTATAAGCCTTTCTATGCAGGGACTTATTTTCCAAAAGACAATCATTATGGACGTCCAGGATTTATTGGTGTTATAAGCCACTTGAGAAAGTTATGGCGCGACGATAACCTAGAGCTTGTAGGTAAAAGCGATGAGATTATGACCTACTTGAATAAACAAGGTAAAGAATCCCCTGAATCAGTGGATAACTTTGTTGCTATACAAGCCATTAGGGATTTGAAGTCAAATTATGACAAGGATTATGGTGGTTTCTCTACAGCACCGAAGTTCCCATCCCCTCACCAACTACTTTTCATGACTCATTACCATCAAAAGCATCCAAAAGATGAACTTCTTGAAATGATAACAAAGACCCTTGATAGCATGTATCTTGGAGGTATTTATGATCATGTGGGTGGAGGTTTTGCCAGGTATTCAGTAGATGAGAAGTGGTTAGTGCCCCATTTTGAAAAAATGCTTTATGATAATGCCTTGCTATTAAGGGCCTATAATTACGGGTATTTGCTTACACACAAGCCTTTATATAAGTATATTGCTTACGACATTGTTAGATTTCTAAAGAGAGAGTTGAAAAGTCCAGAAGGTGGATTTTATACGGCCTTGGATGCAGATTCAGAAGGGGTAGAAGGTAAATATTATGTCTTCAGTAAGGATGAAATTGTTGATGCCTTGGGTGATCAAGGGGATCAGTTTTGTAAGGATTATGACATAAGTGCTAGTGGGAATTTTGAAGGTCAGAGTATTCCTAACCTAATAGGCAAAGAGGCAACAGATGAATGGGCCGTTAAGCATAGTGATTCTTTGAGCAAGTTGCTGGCTTATAGAGATCAACGTGTTAAACCATTGATGGATGATAAAATTCTAATATCCACCAATAGTCAACTCTTGTCTAGTCTTAGCTACATGTATAGAATCTATGGAGATAGTGAACTGTTAATGATTGCAAGAGATATTGCTGGTTTTATTGAATTGAATCTTGTGGATCAAGATACGGTCTCTAGTTCAATAACAAAGGGAAAAGTCAATGTAAACTGTGTTCTGGATGATTATGCATTTTACATCGAAGGACTCATAGATTTGTATGAAGCAAACATGGATATAAATTTGCTTAACCAAGCTAAGTCACTAACCAAAGCCGCGACCAATGATTTTTGGAATGGTGAAAGTGGTGGTTATTATTTGACAAGTGATAAAGGGGAAAAACTGATTCGTAGACCTATGGAGTCTTATGATGGGGCAATACCTTCTGGCAACTCGGTAATGGCACTAAATTTGTTAAGGTTATCCAGGCTTACAGACAATCTGGAATATCAGAATCAATATGATGCCTTGATTAAAAGGTTTGGTAGCCATATCAATAAAGGACCAAGCTTTTCTTGCTACATGCTACTGAGTTTGTTGCATAGACAAGAAGGGACACAAGACCTTGTTATTGCTGTTCCTGAAGGGCATGATTTATCAGATGTTCTTGAGCATAATCGTCTGAAATCCCTTAGATATTTCACCTTTGATATACGGATTAAAAAGGGTGATAAAAAAACCTATAGATGAGCAAATTACCTACTATGTCTGTAATGATTTTACTTGTGACAAACCGATACATGATATTGATTGAATCTCATAGCCTCTTTATGTATAATATTACTTAGTTTAAAAAAAAGGTCTTAAAGTTATGACATGAATGAGTCAATGGAGGGTATTATGAAGGTGAAAATAGATTACAAAAAAAATCAAATAGGTTCAATGTTGGTTTTACATGGTTTGTGTGCATATCAATTATAGGAGTGAGTTTCACAAAAGAACCGATTGCATATGGGTCGATAATTGCTTTGGCACTGGCTATTGTCCTTGCCACCATTATTTTTATCATTAAGCCATTAGCTCAAATTGCAAAGAGTCTTATTTTTCCTCTTATCCCTGCGACGATTGCTGTAGGTTTATCAATTGTGCAAGGTGAGCTTAGTACCTTTTTCATAGTAATGATGGGGTCTTTAGCTATGTCAGCCTTATATTATGATAAGAGATTAGTTGTTATTACCGCCATCATTATTAACCTTATGACGGTGATTACCATTAACGTTCTAGGAAATGGTATTCTATTTGCTAGTACAGATACATCAATAGGCTATAGCAGCCTAGTTCGCATGGATTTTGTGGCAGTGATGCTTTACCTAGTGACCAGATGGGGCTATGGCTATATTCATGAGGCAAGTATAGCTAGTCAAAAAGCTCAAGCTTTACTTGTTGAGTTGGATGATTTGATTGGAACTGCTAAGGAATCAATGGTGATTCTGGATAAAGATATTAAAGGTTCAGGTAAGCATTTAGTGGACCTTGAGGCAGCCAGCAACGATGTACTTAATGCAGTAACAAATATCTCAGTAGGTATTGAGAAACAGTCAAAGTCTCAGAACGAAATCAAAACATTGGCATCTAGTTCAATGAAAAATATTGAGGATACCTATGAGCTTTCGGGGAGAGTTAGCGGGACATCAGACACACTTCAAAGTGCCGTAAGACATAATGCAGATCAACTTAATGAACTAGAAGAAAAAATGGCGCATGTTGCAAGCTCTGTAGAAAATGCCTATGAGACTGTTACAGACCTCCAAAATAGAATTGGTAATATTGAGGCTTTTCTTGGTGAAATATCAGCCATTGCAGCTCAAACCAATCTTCTTGCCCTTAACGCATCTATTGAAGCGGCTAGAGCGGGTGAGCATGGCAAAGGTTTTTCTGTTGTTGCTGAGGAAGTTAGGAATTTGTCCGAGCAAACAAGCTCAACAACTAACAATATTAACGGCATCCTAGATGAATTAATTCAGACAACAAAAAAACACCATTAATCAGGTAGAGATTGGTATGACTTCAGTTAAAGAAGGTGCCATCATCATGAACGACTTTGACGATAGTTTTAACGAGATGATTAAGACTTTTGAGTTGCTTAATGAGGATATAAAAGAAGAGAGTAGCTACATTGTTGAGGTTGGCAATAACTTTGGTACCATTATCAGCGGCATAGGCAACTTATCAACAATATCTGATGAGAATGCTGAGGCGTCAATGCAAATCCAATCGTCCATAGAAGTTGAGCATGGTCAAATTAACGCCATTGGCGAACTGATGAAGGATGTCGCTAAGGCTGCCGATAAGCTCAATGAACAAATGAACAAAAACCTTAACAGGTCAAACAATTAGAAGTATATAAGATTTCTATTACAGTAAATAAAGGTCTGACACTTGAAAGTATCAGACCTTTTGCTTTGTCATAATATTATTTTGCTTTAAGAGAAATATCACCAGTAGTTGTTAAGAATTTGTATGAAGTATCAAGCTCATGTTCGAAGATGCTGTTGACATTACCAGATACTGTATCAATTGTTACCGGCAGTGAAACATCTCTGTCAATTGTTGCGTCAATTTTACCATTGATACTTGATAAAATCATAGTCTCGGATGTAATGGCCTTAGTTGAGATGTTTCCAGTTGTGGATACACAGGTTAAAGACTTTAAATCAAGGGCTGGCAATTTGATTTTACCTTTGGAAGTCAATAACTCTAATTGACCATGGTAGTCTACAGGTAGGTAAATATCAAAAGTCATGTCTTCCATGGAACGTATGTCCATATCTTCATAAGTAATCTCAACGGTTAGAATCTCATCTTCTTGAGATGCTTTGAGAAGAGGGATTGAGTCTTTTGATGGAGCGCCAATTTTACCTTTGAATGTTGCATAAAAATCTTCGTAATCTGCTGTGTATACAGTAATATCTGAATTGACATTTTTTTTATTTTGATGGCTGTAATACCATCCATTGAATGTTCAACTTCTTGGTCAATATTATGTGTTTGGTTAAAGACGATATCACCAAAAATGAAATAGACAGCAATTAGTGAACCTATAAGAACAAGTGCTGCAATGAGTTTTATGTATATTGGTTTCATATCAAGCTGTCTCCAGTTCTGTTCAGGGACAATTCATGGTTCACGATACCAGAAATGACATTCTGCATATGTTCACCTAGATCAATACCTAAATCCTCTGCACCTTTGATTACAAGGTCTCTGCTTACGGCTCTTGCGAAAGCTTTATCTTTGAATTTCTTCTTAATAGATTTAAGCTTAATGCCTTCGAAACTTTTTCCAGGTCTTACATGTACATATGCAATGATGAATGATGATAAACTATCTACTGCAAATAACACTTTAGATAATTGAGAAGTTCGGTCGACTAATTCTAGTTTGCCATGTTCTTCAATTGCAGTAAGTACTTCTTCATCTAGTGATAAAGCTTTAAGTAATTCTCTAGCATGGGCAGGGTGAGCATCAGGATATTTCTCAAAATCTATGTCATGTAGTAGGCCTGTGAGACCCCATAACTCAACATCTTCATTGTAATGCTCTGCATAAGCTCTCATTGAGCCTTCTACAGCCATACAATGTTTGATAAGGCTTTCCGAAGTTACATGTGTCTTTAGATGTTCCAGTGCTAATTCTCTAGTCATAAGTCCCCTCCTAAATGATCACGCTGAATGTTTACTTGCGTGTCAATCTTTTATACAAGTATATAAAACTTGTGGCATTCGGTCAACAAACATAAGGCGAATTATGAGGTGAGAGAAACGATAAGAATATTTTATCGCTTGACAAAGGAGAATGATTCCTATAAAATGATACAAAATGCAGTGAAGAGGAAGAGTACTACTTGGGTTGAAGCCTAGAGAGAGAGCGATGGTGAAAAGTTCTCGTGAGACTAAGTAGGAATGTAGCCTTGGAGCAAGGGATTGAAAATCCGAATGATTTCTAAATGGAATGTCTATGACATGTTAGAAATCACAGAGACATAAGGTTGCTTTTTAAGCGAAACAAGTTTTGCGTGTTGAGTATAGAAAACCACCTAGATGTCAAAAGGGTTATTAGATTACCTCGGAAGCCTACCGTTATCAGGGCGGTGATATCAGATTCGTCTCGTATTGCTACAAAGTGTGCGTAAGCAAAATTAGGTGGTACCGCGGAGTTAACCCTTCGTCCTAACAGATTAGGATGAGTGGGTTTTTTTAGTATATTGAAATAGCCAATAGTGAATGCACAATGTTATAATGGCTATAGATGTATTATAAGAACGACACGGTCAAACTTATACGAATCGAAAATAACTTATTTGAGGATATATGAACGACGGAAGGAGAAATACTATGAAAATGAACGGAGCACAAATCGTAGTAGAATGTCTTAAGGAGCAGGGGGTTGATTATTTATTTGGTTACCCAGGTGCAGCAACAATCAATATCTATGATGAGCTATATAAGAATCAGGAATATATTCAACATATACTAACAGCACATGAGCAAGGTGCTACACACGCTGCAGATGGCTACGCTAGATCAACTGGCAAGACGGGTGTATGTATAGCAACATCGGGACCAGGAGCTACAAACTTAGTGACAGGTATTGCAACAGCCTATATGGATTCTGTACCAATGGTTGCAATCACAGGGAATGTAACTATGGCGCAACTTGGTAAGGATTCTTTCCAAGAGGTAGATATACAAGGTATAACCTTTCCAATAACTAAACATAACTATATGGTTAAAGACGTTAACCAACTAGCAGATGTTATAAGAGAAGCATTCTATATTGCGAATTCAGGTAGACCAGGACCAGTACTGATTGATATTCCAAAAGATATTACCATAAAAGAAGCAGACTATATTCAACAAGAACCAAGGCCAATCATTAAGAATATGGAAGTGGATATTCCAGATAACATCTATGACCTTATCAAAAAGGCAAAACGACCTATGATTATTGCTGGTGGTGGTGTTATTAGGTCTGGGGCTTCAGACGCATTAACAAGCTTTGTAAACAAAACTAAGAGTGCTATTGCAAATACACTTATGGGTATAGGTGCTACACCATATGACCATCCTCTATACACAGGGAACATAGGAATGCATGGATCACTAACATCAAATAGATTAATCAATGAATGTGATTTACTAATGGTAATCGGAGGTAGGTTCTCTGATAGAGTTGTAGGGAACGAAAGTAAGTTTGCCAAGGAAGCTAAAATCATTCATTTTGACATTGATCCAGCTGAGATTAATAAGAATGTAGTGGTTGATTCTTATGTTATTGGTGATATTGATGTTGTTCTTAATGAAATCAATAAGAAGATTGAAGAGATGCCTAAGCCAAAATGGGAAGAACGCGTTACTTACATGAAGCAAGAGTTTGGTCATAAAGTTGATTATGATACAGTAAACGTTGCCCATATTCTTAAAAGAATTGCAGCTCACTCAAAAGACACTGACATTGTAACAACAGATGTTGGTCAACATCAGATGTGGACTGCACAACATTATCCTTTCAACCTACCAAACAAGTTCTTAACATCAGGTGGACTTGGTACAATGGGATACGGACTTGGTGCTGCAATGGGTGCTCAATTTGCCAACAAAGAAGATAGAGTCATCATGATTACTGGTGATGGTTCTTTCAAGATGAATTTCAATGAAATTATAACTTGTGTAAGACATAAATTACCAATCAAAATCTTCCTAATGAACAATCATGCCTTAGGAATGGTACGTCAGTGGCAGAATCTCTTCTATGAAGATAGGTTCTCAGCAACACCTCTTGGTGATGATATTGACTATGTAAATTTTGCTAAGTCTCTAGGTGGTGAAGGTTTTGTTATTGATACGGTTGAGGATATTGACAAAGTTATCAAAGAAGCATTTGCTTCAGATAAGGTGTCGGTAATCAATTGTCACGTTGCAACTGAAAGCAATGTATACCCAATGGTTCCACCTGGTGCAGCGATTCATGAAGCAATAGCAAGTGTTGATGAAGTTAACAATTAAGGGACGGTGATTGTGTGCCTATTAAAGTAAAGAATGATCTACCTGCTAAGCAGGAGTTAATTGATGAAAATGTCTTTGTTATGGATGAACAAAGGGCAGCTATGCAGGATATTCGTCCTCTTAAGATAATTATCCTAAACTTAATGCCTCTTAAGGAGCAGACTGAAAGACATCTACTTAGATTGCTTAGTAACTCTCCACTCCAAGTAGAAGTGACGCTGATGAAACCTCAGTCACATACATCCAAAAATACGTCAGAAGCACATTTAGATGCTTTCTACACAACCTTTGAAGAAATCAAAGGGCATAGATATGATGGTATGATTATTACAGGAGCACCTGTAGAGCAGATGCCTTTTGAAGAAGTTAAATACTGGGATGAACTTTGCGACATAATGGATTGGACAAAGTCTAATGTGACTTCTACCTTCCATATATGTTGGGGAGCACAAGCAGGTCTCTACTACCACTATGGCATAGACAAATTCGATCTTGACCATAAGATGTTTGGTATTTTCAAACATAAGATTGTGAAGAAACAATCACCTCTTCTTAGAGGTGTCAATGATGAGTTCTATGCACCACATTCAAGGCATACGAGTATTCACAAGGAACCTATTGTGAACCATCCAGAACTTGAATTAATGGCTGAATCCGATGAAGCTGGTGTCTATATTGTTAAGTCAGAAGACAACAAGCAGATATTTGTGACAGGGCATTCAGAGTATGAAGCAGGGACTTTGAACCAAGAATACGTTCGTGACAAGAATAAAGGTCTAGACATTGAACTACCAAAGAATTATTTTCCAGATGATGATGATACCAAGGAGCCAGTGGCTTTCTGGCGTAGTCACGCTCATCTCTTATATTCCAATTGGCTTAATTATTATGTCTATCAAGTAACACCTTTTGTTTTAGATGATGAGTAATAACCTATGAATAATGAATGTTTAAAAGTGGATAGCTTACTATCCACTTTTTTGTGTAATTTTTTTGGGATAACATCGACAGAAGTTGTCGTTGACAGAAACTGTCGATGGCCTTATAATGATTATAGACCGAAGTTGTCGATTGAAGTGACTGGATAAAGGAGAAGGATAATGTCAAATCAGAGTATACAAATAGAATACGAACATATAGACACAAATAACCCAATGGTTCAGAAAATCATTCGATCTTCATTTGAGGTGTTTGCCCTTAATGACTACAAAAAAGCCTCAACCAATATGATTGTCCAGCAAGTAGGCATATCAAGAGGCATACTTTATCATTATTTCAAAGGGAAAGAAGATTTGTTTAATTATTTGAACTACTATTCCTTTGCTAAAGGATTTGAGGATGTTGATCAATTTATAGATTGGAATAAAGACGATATTATAGAACGTGTTTGTGACATCACTAAGTATAGATTAGATGTAATAGAAGACTACCCATATATGATTGAGTTTAGCGAAAAATATAAAGATAGAATTGTAGATTTTGCGGATGTCAACGTCTTAAGGGCTTGGCGTGAGAAGTTCTACAAATATAATATAGACTACTCCAAATTCAAAGGGGATATTAGCATTGAAAGTGCATTACATGTTATTAAATGGACATTTAGGGGTCTATATAAGGAGTTATTAGAGAAACGCCAAGATGATATAAGTGAATCAGTTATTATCAAAGCTAAAGAAGAATGCACAAGTTATTATAAATTATTGGCGGCTAATTTCTATAATAAATGATGAAGTCTTAGGAGGTATAATATGATTTATGAATTAGGTAGTATACAAGTACCAAGCATTAGTCAAGTGGGTGGTAAAGCAAAAGCGCTAATTGAAACAAGTGGTCAAGGATTGCCTGTTCCAGAAGGAATGGTATTGTCAGTTGATTTCTTTAGCCACTGGCTTTTGGATATAAAAGGTTCACAAGACTTTAGGCAAATGCTAGAGACCATGACAAAAGAGGCTTGTGACAAAGTTAAGAAAAAAGCACAGTCATTGATTTTTTGATTCTGAAATGAATGAATTGTTTGATGCAAGGATGGCTGAAATCTCAGGGAATATCTTTGCAGTTAGGTCATCTTCACCAGAAGAGGATCTTGAAGGGACATCTTTTGCGGGTATGTATGAGACTTATCTTGGGCAAAATAGAGGTGACCTAAAGGGCATAGTAGCTCAGACATTTGCTTCTTGCTTTGACTATAGAGTTATGTCCTATAAGAAGGATAAGGGCATGTCTCTAGAGGATACATCTATAGCCATAATTATTCAAAAACAAATAGCTTCTGAAGTCAGTGGTGTTGGATTTTCGCTTAATCCATTAAACAACGCATATGATGAAGTATTCATCAATTCAAGCTTTGGACTTGGAGAGGCTATTGTGTCTGGAATTGTAACACCTGATACGTTTGTTTACGATGTGGTTGAGAAGAAGGTCATTGATGAAAAAATTAATACTAAGGAGATTGCCTTATGGCTTGACAATGATGGTGGCATTATTGAAAAAGAGGTAAGCAATAAGAAGGCTAAGTCACTGACGGATCAACAGATTGTTGAATTGGCGGGACTAATCAAAACTTGTGAAGAATATTATGGTATGCCTATGGATATTGAATGGGCCTACGCAGATGGCAAATTGTATTTGCTGCAATCAAGACCAATCACAAGGTATTTACCATTTTTTTGAAGAGTTGATGACCAAGCCAGGCCAACCAAAGAGGTTCTACATAGACTTACTCATAATGACACAAGGTGTTAATGAACCAATGAGTGTATTAGGCATGGATATATGGAAGAAGCTTATATATCTTACTAAAACGGGCTTACTCAGTACATGTGTAGGTGGTACAGCGCCAGTGCTCAATGGTCGTGAATACTTAAATGTAAATGCTTATCAGAAAGTGCTTGGTAAAAAAGGTGGCAAGAAGGCCCTTGATACCTATGATAATAATATCAAAAGGATCTTTGACCAGATAGATATGGAGGCCAACCCTTATATTGGCAAACCAGAAGGAACCAAAGGCTACATAGGTAAATCATTGAAGAAAGCATTTGGTTTAATTCCCTATGTATTTAGATCACTCAGTAGTGATGTGAAGACAATTGTCGATAATTATTTGAATCATACTCAAGAATTTACTAATGCCATAGATGAAGTTGACCAAAGCCAGACATTCGATAAGATTGTTGAAGATTTTATGGACCATATTGAGTTCCTAATGAGTGATATGACCCCAATATTTGCAGGAATGTTTGCCCAGCAATCCATCAAGAAAATGTTCAAAGGTGACGATGTGGATTCGGATATTACAGCCTTAAATATGAACCTAGACGGTAATCCAACCAGTGAAATGGGCGTTTTATTATTTAAGATAGCTGGAATGGATGAATTCAAAGCAACTTTATCAAGGGATGAGTTTATTCAGAGTGTTGCTCATAGAAAATATTCAGGCATAATGATGAAAATGATAGATGATTATGTTTCACTTTATGGTGCGCGTGGTTTCAAAGAAATAGATGTAGCTAGCAAAAGGGTATCAGAAGATATGGGAATCCTGTACGAGAAAATAGTACAAGTAAACACAAGCGCCAACCAGATTCAAATGGTAGAAACAAAACGTGAAGAAGCATATCAAAGACTACTTATACTTGCTAAAGAAAAAGGCAAGGAAGAACAGTATATTAAGGCCGCTGCAAAATTCAAAGGAACTTTTGGTTATAGAGAATATCCCAAATATCTCATGGTCAAGGCATTTGGCATTTTACATGAACTTTGTCTTGATATAGGTAATAGTTGGGTAAAGGAAAAACGATTAGATGAAGCTTATCATATATTTGATTTATGTATAAGTGATATAGCTAAGGCTCAAAATAATCAATCATATGATTTGAGAGAAGTTAGAAGCAATCATCTGATTGGCTATAGGAAAGTTTCACATATTGAGGACTGGCCTTTAGTGATTGATTCCAGAGGAAAAATTCATAAACCTGAACTAGACATAAATGAGAGTGATATTGTTGGTGCATCCATTGCCCCAGGTAAAGTCGTAGGGAAAGCCAAAGTACTTCATTCACCCTATGAAAAGCCACTGGAACCAGGAGAAATCCTTATTGTAAAAGCAACTGAACCTTCGTGGACACCAATTTTTACCAATGCTGCTGGTGTTGTTATGGAGATTGGAGGTCCACTTCAACATGGTGGAATTATTGCTAGAGAATATGGTATACCCTGTGTTAGCGGGCTTGTTGGGATAATGGATATAATAAAGGATGGTGACATGGTTGAAGTAGATGGTAATAATGGTCTTGTTAGGCTGCTTTGATGAAGTATTAATATTAGTTTGCTTGATTCAGGTATTGACTTATATCTATATAGTATGTATATTGTAATATATAAATGTAGAAATATATGGTTTATAATCAAACTCAAATCAATTAATATGGCTAAACTGAATGGAGAACTAATGAAACAAATTCAAAATCAACTATTTTTTATCACAATACTTTTCTTTTTACTTGGAATGATACACATATCCTTCGCATTGGTCGGATTCCTATGTTTTGTAATACCCTTTGTCCAATATTATATCTATAAAGACAAGGTTTGGTGTAAATACGTATGTCCAAGAGCGGGTTATTTTTCTAGGGTTATTGGGAAAATCAATTTAGGCATGAAAGTGCCAAAGTTGTTTAAGAAAGTAGGCCTTAAAAGAGGGGTTGTCATCTATTTTGCTATTAATTTATTCTTTGTCATAATGTCCACAATAATGGTGAGTCTTGGGAGAGTAAATCCAATTGAGCAAATAAGATTCCTCATAGCTTTTACACTTCCATTTGAACTGCCTCAAGTTATGACATTTGAGATTTCAGATTGGCTATCACACTTGGGTTACAGAGTGTATTCTATGATGTTTACATCTGTAATCATTGGTAGTATTATTGGTATCTTATATAAACCTAGAACGTGGTGCATGATATGTCCAGTTAATACACTAACAAGTAAACAAGGTTAAGGATTTATTTTCTGTCCAGGTACATTTACAGTGAGTATGTTTCGTATTATTAGGTGAAAAGGGTAGAAAAGAGAAAGAAGTGGTCAATTGAACATCAATGATAAAGTTATAGTTTTGCAAAACAATGAAGAGGGTATTAGTCAATTTATCGAAGAGCATATACCTTTTGTCATTGGTAAAGTCTCAAAAGCAACAAATAGGTATATTAGACGTGAATCGGATGAAACTTTTGTCGTTGGACTAGAAGCTTTCCATGAGGCGATACAAAAGTATGACATCAATAAGGGAATGTTTTTAAGTTTTGCCAATCAAGTTATAAAGAGTCGGCTAATCGATTGGATGAGAAAAGAGAAAAGTTTCAATGATCGACATGTCAGTATAGGTGATGATGATCTAAGAGATTCTAGTGACTTAGAAGAAGAAGTTATGCTTAAAGAAGAGGTCTATGAATGTAAACAAAAACTTGCACAATTTGGCGTAACATTTGACGACTTAGTAGATCAAGCACCACAAAAAGGTAAGACACTAAGAAAAATTACAGACATTGGACGTCAAGCTTCCAAGGATAGCCAGATAGTAGATCAGCTGTATGCAACAAAAAAATTACCAATGAAAGCAATATCTACCCTACTTAATGTAACAACTAGGATACTCAAAACTCATAGAAACTTTATCGTGAGTGTTATGGTGATTATTAATGAAAAGTATCAATTGATTAATGGTTACTTGTTAGAAGCAGAGGATAGGTGATTAGATGAAAAAGGGTCTTGTACTTGAACTAAAAGAAGATTATGCAGTTATTGGTAATCATGGTAAGTATTATAGAATTGTAAGAAGAGATGATATGGAAATTGGTCAGCAGATATTATACATTGATGATGATATTGTGGCTATGAAGAGTAAAAAAAACAAGTAGAAGCTGGACGAAATTGGTTCCCACTGTTGCAGCGTTGATGATTATATTTATGTTAAGCATTGTATATTACAACAATAATTTAGCTGTTTATGCAGTGGTAACTGTCGATATTAACCCAAGTGTTGAGCTTAAGTTGAATGCCAAGGATCAAGTTGTTGAAGCTGTGGCAATTAATCAAGATGCTTTGTCTTTAGACATTGATGAGTTAAAGGGAATGTCAGTTGAAGAGGCAGTACTAAGCGTCATAGATTTAGCTGAGGCACAAGGATTTATTGGTGATGATGTTACTTCTTATGTTGCATTGACCACAGTATTAATGAAAAATGATTCTAAAGAAGAACACGACAAGTTGAAAGTGAAATTGACCTCATCTGTTGAAGATATTGTACAGGAAGAAGTGAAGGTTGTAATTGGAGATAGCACCGTGGAACTACTTAATGAAGCTATTGAAACAGAAGTACCTTTGGCGCTACTTAATTTCAAGGATGAAGTGGATATTGATGTCTTTGATACTGTACGTGAGTTTTTTGAGGATGAGGATAACAGGGCACTATTTGAAACTGTCGGTACTATAGTTGAAGTGGAAATTGAACTTGAAGATGGCAGAGTGAAAATTGAGCTTGAAGTTGAATCGGATGATTCTAATGATAGAAGTCATGACCTAAATGATCTTGAAGAATTGATGTTTAAGTTAGATCAAGTACCAGATGAAGAAGTTGAGATTCATGAATTTTTGACTAGGGCTCAAATGGCGTTGGACAACGATGATGTGAATATCAAAGCATTAAAAGAAGAAGCAAAAGCACTTTGGGAAGGTGTCAAAGATATCTATAAAGACATCGACGATGATGAATTTGAAGATTCAGACGATGATGACGACGAAGATGAAGACGACCGAGAAGATTCGACGATGATGACGAAGATGAAGACGACCGAGAAGATTCGTATGATGATGATGACGAAGATGAAGACGACATAGACGATTCAGACGACGACGATTCAGACGACGAGTAAATAGTAATTGAATTATGGTCTCCCACTTTTTGAGCAAAGTGGGGGGCTTTTTGTTGATATGCTATCAAAGAATGTTATAATCATATTATATTAGTATAAGTGGATATTATAGCTTTGCAATTAGATTGAAGAATAGGGTGTGGAAGATAGATGTCAGTTTTATTAATACCAATTGTATGGATAATTGATCAATGGACCAAGAAATATGCGCAGGACAACCTACGTGATTCAAAGAGAAGGTATTATGCCAATAAGAAGATTAGTTTGGGATATGTTGAGAATAGAGGGGCGTTTTTAGGGGCGCTTAAAGACAAGCCTAAATTGTTACATGGCTTTACTATAGGGTCATTAATCATTATTTTGTTATTGGGCTTGCCTTATTGGTTTTCGGATAAAGGTAGGATAACAGGCATTGGTTTGGCACTAATGCTTGGTGGCGCTATTGGGAATTATACAGATAGAGTCAAAGACGGCTATGTAACAGATTTTGTGGCATTTGGACCAAAACACAAAGTACACTTTAACATTGCTGACTTTGCCATATTCAAAGGCGTGTTATTAATTCTTATAGGCGAAATTATTGGTGATTAGTGTCTACATTTAAGCTTTAATATGGTGAATATTGAAATATCAAGAGGTGCTTAAGCCACCTCTATTTTATTTGCATTCTTAAGCATTGATTTGACTGCGAAATAGGATGTAAGAATCACTAGTCCACTGGTAATGTAATAAAAAGGTACAACAGGCTTATTATACATGAATAAGAATTCAAATAGTGTGTTATAGGTGACGGTTACAATAAAGATGAAAATTAGCCATATGTATTGTACTTCTCTCAATAGGCATAGAGAAAAGCAATAGATGGTAATGGGTGGTCTCACCCTTCTTCATACCAAGTAAGGGTAGTGGTCTTTCCAGAACCATTAGGCCCAATTAAGCCAAGGATATAACCTTTATCAAGTTTGAACTCTATATTATCTAGTGAAAAATCCTTATAGGATTTACACAAATTCTTAACTTCAACAACTGGTATCATAGTCTTCCTCCCATTAGCTAGTCCTCAAACAACAATTCAATCATGTTGATTAGGTCTTTTGATTCAATATCAAGTAATTTGCATTCATCTATAACTTCAACAAGCTTGTCTTCAATGAGACGCATTTTCTTTTCTCTAAAGAGGGCCATATTCTTTGTAGCTACATAGAATCCTTTACCTCTTACAGAAACAATGAGGCTTTCGTGTTCTAGTTCTTCGTATGCCCTTTTTTGTCGTTATGACACTGACTTGGATGTCTTTTGCCAAACGTCTGATAGAGGGTAAGGGGTCGCCTTCTTTTAATTCGCCAGATATGATGGCTTTTTTGATCTGTAAGCTTATTTGCTCATATATGGGCAGTGTACTGGCATTCGAGATGATTATGTCCATAGATACCCCCTTCTGTATATACTGTCTATGTACAGTATAAATAACTGTATATGTTTTGTCAAGGCGTGAAATGAACTTGTTGTAAATAGAAGGGGAGAATTTTGAGCACATGAAAAGCAGACTCGACATAGCGAATCTGCTTAGTTTTTGAAGACTAATAAATATGTTAAGTATATATAGTATAGTAACTGTAAATTTACTTAAGCGAGCGCCTCATCAATCAAACGTATCATTGGCCAAGCGCCTTCAGTTGTATTGCTAAGCACAGTATATTGTACATTATGTTTTTCGTTGAAGCATGACTTAAATGAAACGCCTGCATCACAACCTATGATATAACGTGTTTTGAAATTGTCGTTAAGGTACATGAAATTACCATAACCAGCGCAGTCGTTTTTGTCAGTTGAGCTTTTACATATATGGGCAGTCAAGAAGTCATCAGTTAGTTCTTTACTGAGGATTTTACTACTTAGTAAAGCTTTCCAAAGTCTTATCATGTCTTCGGATGATGTAAACATGCCACCATCACCAGCGCTATAATAGGCACATCATATATATTGGTTTTGAATGGATTAGATTCATCTACATATCCAAGTGCTGTATTAGCTGGTAGTTGGTTCATGAGGAAGAAACCTGAATGAACCATTCCTAGAGGCTTAAGTATTTTCTTTTCAACATAGGATTGAAAAGAAATCCCAGACTGTGCTTCTACTATAGCGGATAGGAGTATATAGCCACCATTGCTGTATGAGAATCGGCTTCCAGGTTGGAATTTGGCTTCTCTATTTGGAAAGCAGGCAAAATAATCAAAAGGGGAGTGGAGTTCGTGGTTAGCTACTGGCAACTTAAATTCCTCATAGTCACCAATTTCTTCATCATAATAATCTGGCATACCAGAAGTATGGGATAGAAGCTGTGCAACAGTGATGTTATCATTGTATCTGTCCGGTGTCATAATAGATTCAATAGAAGGATTAGAGGCTTTTAAAGCATCAAGAGGCGCTTTGATAAGGTCAAAAGCTCTATCATCAAGTGTAAAGATGCCATCATCAACAAGATGACCTATAGCAAGTGCAGTAAAGAGCTTGGTGCCTGAGGCTATGGCAAATGAGGTATCGATACGATTAGGTATCTTCTCAGCACGGTTAGCATAACCGTAAGCATTAGCATAAATAGTCTCATCATTCTGTGTGATATGGATAGAGCCAGAGAAAGACTCCTCAGCTATCTTTTTCTTGATTTCATAAATGAATTGATTGAATTTCATAATGGCCTCCTATGTCAACAATTTGATACTCTAAGTTTACAACACTTGGCAGCAAAATGCTAAGGTAAAAACATCCATAAAAAGTACCAGCCCCTATGACTATTGTCATAAAGCTGGTACGTAAGTTCTGTAGCATGTGTTGATATATTACATTGATTACTCATAGACTTTCTTCATGTAATCCATACGAGCTGTCATGTTCATAAGCATAGCATCCACAATTACTAGTGCTGTCATTGCTTCAAGGATTGTCACAGCTCTTGGGACGATGACTGGATCATGACGTCCTTCAATCATTATATCGATGTTCTCTTTTTTGTCTGTTCACACTTGGCTGTGTAATATGAATTGAAGCAGTTGGTTTAACAGCAGCTCTTACGATGATAGGACTACCATCAGTCATACCACCAGCTATACCACCTGCATTGTTTGTTTCTTTGATTAGAACACCGTCTTCGTATCTAGCAAAATCGTTGTTATCAAACCCTTTACGGTCAGCAACATGTACACCAGCGCCTATTTCTACTGATTTAATAGCGCCTATAGACATAACACCTTTTGCTAGATTGGCATCCATTTTATCAAAAACAGTTTCTCCAAGACCAGCCGGTACACCAGTGACTTCACATTCAATCAGACCACCGATGGAGTTACCTTCTTTGATGATATCGTCTACATATCTGCCAGCTTCTTCAGCCTTATCCATATTAGGCATTCTCAATAGGTTTTCATTGATAACAGAAGCATCAAATGTATTCATATCAACTTCAACAGGACCTACTTTTCTTGTGTAGCCAAGAATAGATATACCAAACTCATCAAGTATCTTCTTGGCAATAGCCCCTGCCGCCACACGTCCTATGGTCTCTCTTGCAGAAGAACGACCACCACCACGGTAGTCTCGCATACCATACTTGCTGTCAAATGTGTAATCAGCGTGACCAGGTCTATAGACATCGGCTATATTAGAATAGTCTCTTGATCGCTGATCTTTATTCATTACCATCATTGAAATAGGGGTTCCAGTGGTAACACCTTCAAAGACGCCAGATAAAATCTCAACTTTATCATTCTCTTTTCTAGGTGAAGAGTATTTGTTTTGTCCAGGTCTTCTTTTATTAAGTTCCAATTGAATATCTCTTTCAGCCAGTTTTAGTCCTGCTGGGCAACCGTCCACAACAACACCAACACCTTTACCATGAGATTCGCCCCATGTAGATATTCTAAATATTTGTCCAAATATTGATCCAGGCATTATGAGCCTCCTTAATTCGCATCTATGTAGTGACGTTATATCAGTGTATAACGCATATAATTATCCATCTGATTATATACAATTTAACGTGATAAAGCAAGTTGGCAACCATAAATACTGCTTAGAAACGCATGTAAGTGATAATGATTATTATTTACAACAAAGCAGATTTCTGTTATACTCATCATTAATAAGAAGGTATGCTTTCTTATGAGCTTGCCTTATTGAAACAAACAACGTGGATATCCTAGGATATTAATGACATAGACTATAATGGAGGAACTTAATTATGGACAGATTAGTAGGCAAAAAGGCAGCAGATTTTAATATGGCAACCGCACTTGGAGATGGTTCGGATTTTTCGAGAGTAACCTTGGAGGATTATAAAGGAAAATGGCTTGTGTTATTTTTTTACCCACTCGATTTCACCTTTGTATGTCCAACTGAGATTACGGCTTATTCAAAAGCCTATGACCAATTCACTGAGTTAGGAGCAGATGTGTTAGCGGTCAGTGTTGATAGTGAACATTCACACAAAGCATGGATAAACTCTAGTTTGGGTAAAGTGAATTTTCCTATCGCTGCGGACTTGACTAAATCAGTCTCAAGTGATTATGGTGTTTTACTAGAAGATGAGGGTATTGCTCTTAGAGGACTTTTTATCATTAATCCAGAGGGAATTGTACAATATTCAGTCATTCATGACTTGAATGTTGGTAGGTCCGTCGGAGAAACAATCAGAGTCCTAAAGGCATTACAATCTGGGGGCTTGTGCGCTGTTGATTGGGCAGAAGGTGATGATCACCTGTAAGTGTCCTGAAATCCCTTTGATAAAATAAACTAAAAGTAGTGACCATTGATTGTTGAATCTATTACCTTCTTCTTATATAATGGGTAGTGAGGTATTAGTTAAACTACTAGAAGAGAGAAGAGGTAAATTATGAAGAAAACAATGTTGGTTACAAGTTTGCTACTAGTTTTGTCAATGGTGCTGTCAGGATGTTTCCTTGCAGGGGGCATCAAACTTGAAGAAGATCAAATCGAATACATTTTCGATGAAGACGGTGGTCTTACACTTAGAGCATTTATGAGTGATAAAGAGCTTGAAGATGCTTTTGACGTTGACTTTGATGACAAAAAGAAGGAAATTGAAGAAGACATTATCGACTATTTTGACGATGAAGTTGATACAGATGTTGAAGTGAAGAAACTTGATATTAGTAAAGACACTGCTTCCTTTGAACTCTACATAGAAGATGGAGAAGATTTCTTTATGGAGATGGAGGTTTCTCTAGAAGACTATGCGGATGACTATTATGGTGTTGACGTCGATGAACTTGAAGATTATGAAGAGTTTGTTTATTACAAAGATGGCGATGATGTAAAGAACAAAGATGTAGAAGATTTTTCAGATGACTATGTAATCAATGTACATGGTGGTGATGAAGGTGCATATTATACTTTCCCATCAAAGGTATTACTTGTAGGCGACAAGGTTGATTATGAGAAAATTGACAATGACACAATCTTTATTGATGATGGAGAGTATGGACTTGTTGTTATTGAGGAATACTAAGAACGAATAAGGAACGAATGAAGAACGAATGAAGAACAGGGCTATTTGGGTGTAATACTCAGATAGCCCTTTTAAACTTCCTTGATTTATAAGAAAATCTTTTGAATATAGCATATGAATTTGGTACATATGGTATAATATTATGGTGTGAAAAACACGATAATAACTTGTAAAGGTGTGATGACATGTACGACATTATATTAATTGGAGCAGGGGCAGCGGGGATTTTTGCTGCATATGAATTGGTAAAGGATGACACGAATCTCAAAGTGTTAATGATAGAGAAAGGATTCCCTCTTAGCAAAAGGTTTTGTCCTAAAACAAAAAATCCCAATATTGCATGCAAGTGTAAAAGTTGTAGTATTATGGAAGGTTTTTACGGGGCAGGAGGATTCTCAGATGGTAAATACAACATAACCAATAATTTTGGTGGTGAGCTATACCGCTATGTAGGTGAAAAAGAAGCACTTGATCTGATGTGGTATGTGGACGATATTAACAAGAAGTTTGGTGGAGAAGAAGCCAAGCTTTATTCAACGGTGAGCAGCAATCTAAAAGCAGAAGCTCTAAAGTTTGACTTACATTTACTGGACGCAAAGGTTAGGCATCTAGGTACAGACCGCAACTTCGTTATAGCAGGACATATGTATGATTTCATCAAAGACAAAATGGACATTATGTTTGAGACATCAGCTGAAACAGTTGATAAAGTAGAGGACCATTTTGTTGTTACAAGCAAAGACCAGAAATTCGAGGCTAAGAAAGTCATATTGCAACTGGCCGAACTGGTTCAAACTGGATTAACACTATCTGTGAAAAAAAATTTGACATCAAGACTGAGAACAACAGAGTGGATATTGGTGTAAGGGTTGAATTGCCTGCCCTTGTATTTAAGCATATTACAGATGTTGTTTATGAAAGCAAAATTGTATATAGAACAGACCGTTACAATGATCTTGTAAGAACATTCTGTATGAATCCATATGGTGAGGTTGTTACAGAGAATTATGGGGATATTGTCACCGTCAATGGTCATAGCTATTCTGATCCAGCTAAACATACAGAGAATACTAATTTCGCCTTGCTTGTAACAAATAGATTTACGGAGCCATTCAAAAATAGTAATGAGTATGGAGAACACATAGCCAGATTAAGTAATATGCTTGGTGGTGGTGTTATCATGCAACGTTTTGGTGACTTAGTCAAAGGCCGTCGAAGCTCTGAAAGACGTATGATGAAATGTTTTACTGTGCCAACACTTAAGGCAACACCAGGTGACTTAAGTTTGGTATTGCCTAAGAGACAATTAGAGGATATTGTTGAGATGATTTATGCTCTTGATAAGATTGCTCCTGGTACAGCCAACGAAGATACACTCTTATATGGTGTTGAGGTCAAATTCTACAATTCTAAGGTTGAGGTAGACAATAATCTTGAAACTTCAATCAATGGTCTCTATATATTAGGGGATTGTTCGGGTGTGACCCACTCATTGTCACAAGCGGCTGCAAGTGGTATTTACGTAGCTCAGCAACTAAAAGAAATGAAACTGTAATTAGAAACAGAGTCTATTAGCAAGTTAATTGAACTATAGGAAGGTGTCTATGCAGAAATTCTATAGAATACTTTTTAAAACGGATACAATTGTTGATGATAGGGCGTCTATTGAGTACTGGCAACAGCTATACTTTACTGTTGCCGCCCTTTTTATTGTCATTTTTGGTTTGCCTATGGTTATTTTGGGAAGTGGTGCTTTTGTCGTTGAAGGCGAGTATGTCTTTGCTGCAATCAATGTATTGATTTACTTAGCAACTGCTTCAATATTAATGAATAGAAATCTGGTCTTGGAATTCAGAGAAAGTATATGTGTTATTAGTGTCTATGGCCTTGGTTTATTCTTGCTGATAACGACCGGTGGCAAGGGAGCGGGTGCACTTTTCGTCCTATTGGCTTTTATATCAACAGGCTTTTTAATGAAGATTGATGATATCAAAATGTATGGTGCCTTCAATGGCATTATCTTCGTCATTATCACTGTGCTTCTTGAGACAAATACTTTGGTTGATTTTGCAATCCATCAGTATGATGTTGCCTGGTATGTGAACATGGCAGCAATCCAAAGTGTTGGTATTGGATTGACAGCAATCATCCATTACACAGTGGAAGGCATTGAAGAACAATCAAGGATTACAAAAGAAAATGAGAACAATCTAAGGGCAACATTAAATGCAATGACTGATGGCGTTGTTGTGACAAGTCGTGATGGCACGGTTATGCGTTTTAACCCTCATATTGAAGCATATTATGGTGTACACAGTGAAATAGCTTATGGTAAACACATCAATGATATATTTGATGTTATTGATCCTAAGACTGATAAGCAAATGATTGATATCTTCTATTATTTAAAGAAGAATATGGAAGGTCAATTGAATGTTAAAATTGTTGGCCCCAAGAAAGCTTATTTTGTTTCATGTAAGTTGTCTGCGATAGTGGATGAATTTGATGTTATTAATGGCTACGTATGTCTTTTACATGATATGACTGAGTTACAGCAAGAAGAAGTTAACTTAAGGCATACTCAGAAGATGGAAGCAATTGGTACAATGGCTGGTGGCGTCGCACATGACTTTAACAATATGTTAGGTGGAATCTTGGGCTACGCTGAGCTGACAAGAGAGCTCATAGCGGATAAAGAGAGCAAGCTCTATCGTTATAATCAAGAGATTATTAGGACTTCCAACAAGGCCTCTGAGTTAACCAAACAGCTTCTTGCTTATGCAAGACGCAAAGAAATGAAACGAGAACCAATAGACATTAATAAGAGTGTTAAGGATATTTCCAATCTAATGGAAAGAACACTTACCAAGAAAATTGAAATAGTAACCAATATAGGCAGACAACCATTGATGGTTTACGGCGATTCAGCATTGCTTGAGAATGCAATACTCAATCTTGGACTAAATGCAAGAGATGCAATGCCTCATGGTGGACGTCTTACAATGACAGTTGGCAGAATTTATCTTGACGAAAGTTATTGTGATGCATCGCAATTTGAACTGGAAGCTGGAACCTTTGTACATGTGCTTATTAAAGACCAAGGTGAAGGGATGACTGAAGAAGTCCTTAATAGGATATTTGAGCCATTCTTCACAACTAAGGAGATAGGTAAAGGTACAGGACTTGGTTTGGCAGCAACTTATGGAACTGTTGTTTCTCACAAAGGAGCAATTACAGTCAAGAGTATTGAAGGTGTGGGTACCAATGTTGATATTTATTTGCCACTCTATGCCTTGAAAGAAAGTGATCAAGTTGTATTGGCAGATCAGCTTAATGACGGACCTTTGGTACATGGCGGCTTGCTTTTGGTTATAGATGACGAAGAAGTCATTCGTACTATGGTAAAGGAAATTCTTGAAATGCTTGGTTATGAAGTCATTACTGCCTGTGATGGTATAGAAGGCATAGAGAAATTTGAGAAACATAAAGATCAGCTTAGAGGTGTCTTCCTTGATATGATTATGCCAAAGATGAATGGTAGAGAAGTATTTTCTATGATTAGAGCCATTGATTCTGAGACTAAGGTTATCATGATATCAGGCTTCATTGATGAAACACATATTGATGAATTGTATAGCATTGGCATGAATGGCTTTGTCAAAAAACCCTTTACAATTGAGAGTATTATCGAAGCTTTATCTGTGTTATAATGGCAATCGTGGCTTATATGTCATAAATGCTTGTATAAATTAGAAAATGAAGGTGACAAAATGTATGAATTAATCAACAAAGATGGAATGGCCAAAAGAGGTCGCTTAAAAACAGTTCATGGTGATATTGAGACCCCTGTTTTCATGAATGTTGGAACAGTTGCTGCAATTAAAGGTGCTGTATCAACAAATGATCTTAAAAATATAAAGTGTCAGGTTCAATTAAGTAATACCTACCACTTACATGTAAGAACTGGGGACCATGTTATTAAGCAACTTGGTGGTCTGCATAAGTTCATGGTATGGGATAGACCGATACTAACAGATTCAGGTGGCTTTCAAGTATTCTCACTGGCAGGTCTTCGTAAAATAAAAGAAGAAGGGGTGTATTTTTCTTCTCATATAGATGGCCGTAAGATATTTATGGGGCCAGAAGAAAGTATGCAGATACAATCAAATCTTGGTTCGACCATTGCTATGGCATTTGATGAGTGTCCACCACATCCTGCCACAAGAAAGTATATGGAGGATTCTGTTAATAGGACGACGAGATGGTTGGAGCGTTGCAGGGTCAAAATGGATGAACTGAATTCAATGGATACAACCATAAATCAGAAGCAAATGCTCTTTGGAATTAATCAAGGTGGGACATTTGAAGATATAAGGATTGAACACGCTAAGACCTTAAGTGCAATGGACCTTGATGGCTATGCGGTTGGTGGATTAGCAGTAGGTGAAAGTCATGAGGATATGTATAAGACTTTGGATGCTGTGGTACCACACTTGCCAGAGAACAAACCAACTTACTTAATGGGAGTTGGTACACCAGAGAACATACTAGAAGCAGTGGATAGAGGTGTTGACTTTTTCGATTGTGTATACCCAACACGAAATGGAAGACATGGACATGTCTATACCAACGCTGGCAAACTGAACCTATTTAACGCCAAATTTGAACTTGATGACAGACCTTTAGAAGAGGGTTGTGGTTGTGAGGCATGTACAAGCTATAGTAGGGCTTATATTAGGCATCTTCTTAAGGCGAAAGAAATGTTAGGCAAGAGACTATGTGTTATGCATAATTTATATTTCTATAATACAATGATGGAAGAGATTAGAGAAGCAATTGAACAAGGACGTTACAAAGCTTACAAAGCTGAGAAAATAGCGTCAATGAGAGGTTAATTCTTATTAAAATTCTATAAATATGCTTGACAGGGTGGCTCAGAATGTGTACCCTTAAGAAAATATAGAGTAAAAGAAAAGTATTAGGAGGCTATAACATGAATTCATTACCAATATTGGCAGCAGGTGCAGAAGCATCTCCTTCAATTGTACCAACATTACTAATATACGGGGCACTTTTTGCATTTATGTGGTTTGTCCTTATTCGTCCACAAAGAAAAAGACAAAAAGAGACAGAATCACTTCAAAGTGCTGTGAAAACAGGGGACCCAGTTCTACTACACAGTGGCATGTTCGGTAAAGTTGTTGATACAATCAATGACGTATTAATTGTTGAACTTGGTACTAACAAAAGCGTTCGAGTGCCAGTACAAAGATCTGGTGTTGCATCAATCGTAGAACCAGACCTATCGATTGTTAAAGATTCAGACGACGAGTAATAATAATTAAGAGATATCAACTCATTAGAGTGGATATCTCTTTTTGTATGGGCAGAATATTTTATTGTAGGCTTATTGAAGCTTTGAAACTATTTCAAGATGGGCCTTATACAATTCATCTCGAATTGTATAGGGGACACTTAATTCGCCGTATCCAGTGGCTAAGTCAATCCTAGGTTTGTGGGCGCCGTGAAAATCAGAGCCACCTGTTACGATTAGGCCATGTTCTTTAGCCAGTCGATCCATATACTGGGTCTCATGTGTTCTGTAAGTGGAGTAGATACCTTCTATTCCAACAAGACCAAATGACTTAAGTTCTCCCAAAAGTTTACTTAGGGTTTTTAGGTTCATATTGTATAGAACTGGATGGGCAAGTACTGGAACACCACCATTTCGTAGAATCATCTCTATGGCCATTTGTTGGGTGACTTTTTCTCTTTCAATATAAAAGGGACCGCCATTACCAATATATTTCTCAAATGCTTTGGACATTTTTTTGACAATGCCGAGATTCTCCATGGCTTTGGCAAAATGAGCTCTTGTGATGACACCATCATCTGATGTGGCATAAACATCATCTAAAGTAATATCAATACCACCACTTCTCATCTTTGCAATCATTTTCTCATTACGTACCAATCTGGAATCAATAATGGATTTGAGTTGATTCTTGAAAAAAAATATCATCAGTGTCTATATAATAGCCAAGTATATGAATATCTGACTTACATATATCAGAATGTGTAGAGAATTCAATACCTGGTATAATCTCCAGTTCTGGGTATTGTCCGGCAGCTGCAAGGGCTTCGTCTAGACCATCTAAAGTATCATGATCGGTTATAGCTAGTGAACTTAGGCCCTTTTTCGCTGCATAGTCAACCAGCTCAGTCGGCGTATATGTACCATCGGAAGCATTGGTATGACTGTGTAAATCAATCGTCTTCATAGGACCACCTCTCGTTAAATGAATATGATTATCATATAGCAATTCCAGGAAGTATGCAAGTGGTCAATAAAAAACACTTGATTTTTATTGGGTATCATGCTAGAATCTTATTAAAGAACAAGTGATTTTTATTGGGCGCTAATAGAATGAATTGATAAACATGATAAATGAGGTATAAGGATGCAGGTAAAAAAAAGAAGAAGTAAAGGAAAAGATTCTTAGGGCAGGTCAGATAATCATATCAGACGTAGGGTATGAAAAAGCTTCTCTTAGAAAGATTGTTAAAGAAGCTGGGACCACCATTGGCAACTTCTACAATTACTTTGACAACAAAGAGCAATTGTTTGATGCCCTTGTCAAAGAGGAATATGAAATGTTCAGCTACTTTCTAGAACATCATGAAGATGGTCAAGACCCGGAGCAATCAAAAGAGATTGATATTGACAACCTTGCAGATTATAGTGAGGAACTGATGCAATTTATATCAGGATTGGTTCCAGTTTTCACTCCTAACTTCTTACTCTTGATTGATCGAAGTGAAGGCAGTAAATACCAAGGTTTCAAAGAAAAGATTGTTGATTTCTTTGAAAAACACTATTTGGAGCATGTACGCAGTCAGAAGCAAGTGGATGGGGATATGAAAGATGTTTCTAAAGAAGGTATGGTAGTTGAAGAGGATGGTTATGGACGTATTCTTAGCTATATGTTTGTGGATGGTCTTATTGCTTTGATACGCAAGTATATGGGAGACGAAATGCTGAGCCGGCAAGTCGCCAAACATTTTATGTTTTTTTGCTATAGGAACTATGGGATTGCTGAAAATGGACTTAGATGAAGAGGAGGGTATGTAATGATTAAAGTGGAAGGTCTTGATTATACTTATAAGGAAAGTGGAAAAAATGCAGTGAGAGGTGTTAGTTTTGGTATTGATAAAGGGGAAGTCTTTGGATTCCTAGGGCCAAGTGGTGCTGGTAAAACCACAACTCAGCGACTTCTGATTGGTTTGCTTAGGGGTTACAAAGGCTCCGTTGAAATTATGGGAAAAGAACGATCAAAATACGGCAAAGAGTTCTATGAAAATGTCGGCGTAGCCTTTGATTTTCCTAACCTGTATTTGAAACTTACAGCCAAAGAAAACTTGGAACTACTCAGTAGTTACTATAAAGTCAAACGTTATCAGGCAGAAGAACTGCTTGACAAAGTAGGCCTATTACCTGACAAAGATAAGAAAGTTGAAGGCTATTCAAAAGGCATGAAGATGCGCCTTAATTTCATTAGGTCACTAATGCATGACCCACAGATACTCTTCTTTGATGAGCCAACATCAGGCCTTGATCCGGTTAATGCCAAAGTCATCAAAGATATGATTCTGGATATGAGACATGAAGGCAAAACCATCTTCTTGACGACCCACAATATGACAGTGGCAGAACAGCTATGTGACCACGTAGCCTTTATGGTTGATGGTGAGACACCAGTTATTGATAAGCCAAAACAATTGATGATCGACTATGGTGAACGTGTTGTAGAAGTAGTTACACGCCATGAGAATGAAGACCAATTGATGACCTATAAGATGAATGAGCTTAGTGGTAATAAGGCCTTTCATCAACTAATTGACCAAGGCAATGTAAGGACCATACATAGTAAAGAAGCAACCCTAGAAGAAGTCTTTATCAAATTGACGGGGAAGGAGCTCATATGAGTAAACGACTGATTAGTGCAATTAAGCTAGATATGTTGTTTCAGTTTAGAAGTGGTTTTTTACACAATCTATATGGTTCTAAGCATCATATACATCATAGCGATTCGTGCTCTTCCTAAAGCGTGGGGCGATATTGCTGTTTCCTTTATGATATTCTCAGATCCTGCAGTCCTTGGATTCTTCTTTATTGGTGGCTTGGTCATGCTTGAAAAAGGACAGGGGATTGTTGATTTGGTTATTGTGACACCTCTTAGAATCAGAGAATATGTCCTCTCAAAAGTTCTATCATTGGCAATCATTGCTATTATCGTTAGTTTAGCTATAGCAATCTTTGCCCAAAGGGTCTTTAATCCAGTGATACTGATAGTTAGTGTCCTGCTTGTGGCCAGCTTTTTTTACAATGTTTGGATGTTATATAGCTATGGGTAGCAAAACTATCAACCAATACTTTGGTAAAGTTGTACCTATGATGCTGGTCATCATTTTGCCAGTGTTTAGTCTAATTGAGTTCCCTTATAACCAATTGTTTGGCATCTTTCCAAGTGTTTCTAGCGCAAGGATGATTATGGAAGCCTTCTTTGGTGGTTCAGGCTATTTGTTCTATGTTTGGATACTGATTATGGCCTTATGGAACTATCTTATGTTCAAAGTTGTTGTAAACAAGTTTGAATCCTATGCAATAACTGGAGGTGGCTCAAATGATTAATAGGACACACCTTAAATCAGATATGAAGCAGCTTAGAAATGAACCAATTATGATGCTCTTTGCCTTCTTGTCACTGATACTCATATTTGTCTTCTATGGCATCATCAACTACGGCGCACCTATACTGTATCAATATACAGGCTTTGATTTATTAGACTATGAATCTACATGACATCTATGGTCTATATGTTACAACCGATAATGATTGGAACAATCATTGGCTTCTATATGATTGATGAACGTGATGCTAAGATATTTGAGCTTCTGAGGGTTACACCACTTGGTATTAGTGGCTATTTGTTTAACCGACTCTTTATCCCAATTATTATGAACCTTGTCTATATGGTCATTGGATACTTGATGATAGGCTATCGTATTCATGGTATACTGAATTTGTTGCCTATTGGCTTATTCTTGGCTCTTGAAACTGTAGGAATTGGACTCCTTATTGCTATGATTAGTGAGGATAAAGTCAAAGGGCTTACCAATGCAAAAGCAGTGAGTGCCATGGCCGTCTTTGGCTTTGTGAAACTCATCAATATTGAATGGGTGGTTCTGGTAGGTAGATTCACGCCTCAGTTCTATATAACTGAGATGCTTAGCAACATAAGCTTTATAACGATATTACAAGGTGTAGCAGTTCATATATTCTGGTTGTTTTTTGTTTATAAAAGAGCTATAAGGCGATTGTAGTAGGATGAGATAAGAGAAAGAGATAACAGAAAGAGATACAGAAAGAGATGCAGAAAGAGATGCAGAAAGAGATGCAGAAAGAGATTGCAGGGTTGATATGGAAGAAATTAACAGAGAAATGAATAGAAAAATAAATAGAGAAATTAAAGTTATAGATTTGGGGGTAATGGCCTATGACCAGGCCTTGGCATACCAACAAGAGCTGCTTCAAAAAGTGGTGGCAAAAGAACATCCAGGTACCCTTTTGTTGGTAGAACATCCCCCTGTAATCACCATGGGTAAACGTGGTGATATTAATCATCTGAAAGTTGATGAAGCAGAATTGAAGGAACAAGGAATCGACGTTAACTGGGTAGGTCGTGGTGGTGATGTTACCTATCACGGACCAGGTCAGATTGTTGGCTACCCGATTATGAACCTTAGGTCTCTAAAGATTAAGGTCAAAGATTACGTAGGTGGTCTAGAAGAGATGATGATTCAGATGTTGTCAAAGGCGTATGGCATCGAGGCAACATCAGAACCAGGTAAATATACAGGCGTTTGGATTGGTAACAAGAAGATTACGGCTATTGGTGTAGAAATTAAAAGACAAGTGACCATGCATGGATTTGCATTTAATGTAAACAGTCAATTAGAACATTTTGATTGGATAGTACCATGTGGTCTAGAGGGCAGAGGTGTCACATCTTTGCAGGCACTTCTGGGTAAGACCCAAGATATGGAAGTTGTGAAAGAGAAAGTGGTTGCATACTTTCTCAGTCAATTTGACTTAAGTAGAATGTCATAAACTATTTGAGCAATAGCTTGCAGGTATATGGGCTATATATAGGCATTAAAATATAGGTAAGTATCTAGGAAAGTTAGAGATTTGAACAAGTATATCTAAGGTTTACAAAGTCAAAGGACGATGCTATGCTTGGATTGTAATTAACAGTTAACAAATAGATCTATAAACGTTAGGTTCTGATAGAATGGCAAAACTTAAATTAATGATGAAGAAACTGGGCAATATGCGCATCCGAAACAAGCTAATGATGGCTTTCTTGGTTGTGGTATTTTTGCCTGTTCTTTTTGTTGGGATATTTCTTACGACTCGGATGAAGATGATGGCTATGGACCAGTCCTTTGATGAAGCTGAAAATGAAGTGGAACGTGTGTCCCTTGCACTGGAAGAATTCGTTGATTTTAATGTAACAATCCAAAATGCTATTCTGACCGATGGCATGTTATATGAGATAGTAGGGACTGAGTATGAGACGCCGTTAGAGGTTTTTAATGCTTATGGTGACTATGACAAAATTGAAGAATATGAACGAAACTATGAAGGAATTGAAGACATTCGTGTTTATGTAGATAATGAGACCTTACTGAACAATCTAGACATAATGGCTTTGACAGATGAGATTAAAGCCACTTGGTGGTATCAACAAGCCAAATTGTGGGACGGTAAAGTCATTGCCACATACTATACAGATGACATCAAAAGAAAGTCGTTTTTACTCCTTGGTAGGTATTACCAGACCTCATCTGGTGTTGATATGGCGGTAATGAGTTTGTTAAGTCTTGATTACCTTAACCGATTTGTGGAAAATGAAAGGCTTAACATTCAGATTCTTGATGCCAAGAGTCAAATCATTGCGACCAATGAAGAAGGTGACCTTGGGCAAAAGCTTTATGATGTGGCAGGTATGTACATTGTTAATAATGAACGTTCGAGAAGGGCATTTTACAAAGGAATGAAGTCTCAGTTATTCCTGAGTCCGATGAGAAGATCATATTTGGTACTGCCTATATATGTAATGAGTGCTGTGCCCCTTGACACCATCTTGGAACCGGCTAATGAAGCTTCTAGGCTTGGTTTTTCAGTTATTTTTATTAGTTTATTGGCGGCAGCTTTGTTCATATTTTGGTTTTCAGAACTTATGACTGCTAAGATTAGTCACCTTGCCAGCAATATTAAACGACTGTCTAAGGGTGATTTTGATATTGGTGATGTATATGATGAAGAAGATGAGATTGGGGAGTTGTCTAAGAAACTCTATGAAATGAGTCGAAGTCTTAGTGATTTGATGAATGAAAATATTGCCATTAAGGAAAAGGAAAAAAAACAATTGGTCCTTGCTACAGAGCAGATGAAGTTTGAGGTACTGGCTTCTCAAGTTAACCCACACTTCCTATTTAATGTCCTTGAGAGTCTCAGGATGAAAGCTCATATGAATGGAGATGAAAGCTTGTCAGGTGGCATAAGGATGCTGGGTCAATTAATGCGCAGAAGTCTTGAGATGTCTTCTGACTTAGTTACCATTAATGAAGAGTTGGAATTTGTTACCAACTATATGGAGCTTCAAAAGATTAGGTTCTCTGATCGTATAGACTATACAGTTGAAACCGATGAGGTGGTTGGGTCTGTTAAGGTTTTACCACTGCTTATACAGCCAATTGTTGAAAATGCTATTGTTCATGGCTTAGAGTCTTTGACGGAGAATGGCTTAATTAGCCTTAGTGTTATGGCTATGGATGTTGAAGAAGACACCTATTTGATGGTTACCATTGCTGATAATGGTAAAGGCATTGAGGATGATAAGCTTAAAGAACTACTTCGTAATGTAAGGAATGATCAAAAAGATCTTGCCTATGATGGTAGAAGACATATAGGTCTAAAGAATGTTTATGGACGTATCAAGAATCAATACGGATCTATGAGCGACATGACAATTGTCAGCGAAGTCGGTAAGGGTACAAAAGTGATCTTAAAGATTCCAATTGATTAAAGACCCCTATTGATAATAGTCCCTATTAGAAGGAGATCATATGAAAGTACTGATTGTAGATGATGAAATAAATATCAGACAAGGTCTAAAAACATTGATTGATTGGCAAGGGCTTGGTTGTAAGGTGATTGGTGAAGCTTCAGATGGTGAAAGCGCCATTGATGCTATTAGGACAATCAAGCCAGACTTATGTATAATGGATATCAAAATGCCCAAAATGGATGGTGTGTCAGTTATAGAAACGCTCTACAAAGAGGGGAATCATAAGACGAAATTCATCATACTAAGTGGTTATGGAGAATTCGATTATGCCAAAAGGGCTATGGCTTGTGATGTGAATCATTATGTTCTAAAACCTATTGATGAGAGAGTTCTAGAAGAGAATGTAAAGGCATTGGTAGATGCCCACAAGAAGGCGTCCATTGATGGCAGCATTGTTCTTGAATCTTCTCTTAGAATATTGTTTCAAAATGGGGATGTGTCCAAATTTGAAAAAATTACCCCTTATAGTTTGCCATGGAAGTCCTATCAAGTTCTATCACTGCTATTTGAAGACAGTAGTAGCAAGGGTCAGATGATGGACGGCGATGAAGTAGAAATGGTGCTATCAAAATATTTAAAGAATGGTTATGTAAAGAGTGTTCATGGTAACCGGATAGATGTTTTGGTTAAAGATGGCTATTATAACAAAACATTTAAAGCCATCGAATCTATCTATGAATCTTTTGATGGCAAAGCGGATGTGGCAATTGGGCGACCTGTCAAAGAAATTCAGGCTATAGTCAATTCTTATATTGAGGCAAGTAGGTTAATTGAATACAGATACGTCTATAAAGATGATGGCATTATGACCTATCACATGATGAAGAATGACGGGTCTACAGTATCAATTGATACTGGCATACTTATCGATACAATTAGAAAAGCCATAGGAATTGGGAATATGGAGGTTATCAACGACAGCCTAGAACTTTTACTAGAAAATATGATTGGTGCATGTTTGGAAGAAAAGGTCTTAATTGCCAACTATATTCAGTTCTACATACGCTTAATCATGCCAATACTTCAGAGCAATCATCAACTGGAAGAGTCAGATTATCTCAATGATGAGACCATAAAAGGTTTCTACGAGCAAAAGGATATAAGAAGGCTTCATGGTTATATCAAATACCACATTATGGAGCTTGGTCTGATATTAGTTAGCCTACAACCGGAGGACAAGATAGGCAAGGTCAAGGCTTATATTAATGACCACTTTAGTGAGGACCTTTTGCTAGAAGAAATCAGCGATTTGTTTGGCTACAATGCCAGTTATCTTGGCAAGCAGTTTAAAGAAAAGGCAGGCATGAGTTTCAACGCTTACCTTGATAAGGTTCGGATTGGCAAGGCTAAGCAAATGCTGATGGACACAAGTGCCAAGATTTATGAGATTGCAGCATCCTGTGGCTTTAGAGACCCAGATTATTTTGCCACCAAATTCAAGAAATATGAAAGTATGACCCCTAACCAATATCGGAAAGCAAGTAAGAACCTCTAAAAATTCAAGTATTATACCAGAATATATCAGGTGCCCTATGGGCGCCTTTTTTTTTATAATAGAAGTATGTTAAAGAGAGTTGGAGTGATAATGTGGAACTAAGACAAAAGACATTATGGCAGCAGATGTACAAACAACGTTATTTATTTATGATGATACTGCCTTTCTTGATTTGGATCATCGTATTCAAATATGCCCCATTATGGGGATGGTCAATGGCTTTTCAAGATTACAAGCCAAAACCTGGTATGACAATGCTTGATTACCCCTTTGTTGGATGAAACACTTTGTGGCCCTGTTCAAAGACCCTATGTTCTATCAAGTTATGCGTAACACACTTGGGATGAGTTTCCTACAATTGGTATTTGGATTTCCATTACCCATTATATTTGCAATACTACTTAATGAACTTAGAGGTATGAAGTTCAAGAAGATGGTACAAACAGTATCCTACTTGCCCCACTTTGTTTCGTGGGTTATCGTGGCTGGCTTATTCTCAACAATGTTGGCTTCTGATGGCATCGTCAATGACGTTCTAATGTTCGTTGGCATTGTGGATGAACCCATTAGCTTTTTGGCAATTCCAGAGTACTTCTGGGGTATTGTAACCAGTGCTGAGATATGGAAAGAGCTTGGTTGGTATTCAATTATTTTCCTAGCAGCCATTACTGGTATTGATCCTTCATTATATGAGGCAGCTAGAGTTGATGGTGCGAATAGGTGGCAGCAGATATGGAATGTGACACTTCCTTGTATCAGCCCAACCATTGTGGTTATTTTGATTCTGAATATTGGTTGGCTCATTAGTATTGGATTTGAGAAACAGTACCTTCTACAGAATTCATTGGTACAGGATTATTCAAAGGTCCTTGACCTTTATATTCTTGATTATGGTATCAAACTTGGTCGTTATTCCTTTGGTACAGCCATCGGTATATTCAAGTCTTTGGTCAGCATCATATTGCTATTCTCAGCCAATCGACTTGCCAAACGCTTTACAGGAGCGTCGGTCATATAGACCTGGAATAGAATATAGGAGGAATCACAATGGATCAATCGATTGCGCTAGAACAATCAAGTAGAAAAAAAAAAAGAGAACGTATCAAAAGAAATTTGGGTGATAGAAACAGCTGACTTGTTGATTATCTTATTTATGGTTTTTGTACTTGTCGTTACCATATACCCATTTCTCAATGTCCTTGCTATCTCATTTAATGAGGCCAATGATACGATCAAAGGTGGCATATACCTTTGGCCAAGGGCATTTACATTAGCCAATTATCAAGAAGTCTTCAAAGACGCTATTTTGTTTACCGCATTTGTCAACTCAGTTCTAAGGACTGTGATTGGTGCGTCGTTAAGCATCATATGTACCATGACGGTCTCTTATGTTATCAGTCGTAAAGACTTCATGGGACGTAAATGGGTAGCAGCTGTATTTGCCATCACAATGTATGTTAGTGGTGGAATGATTCCCGAATTCTTACTAATTAGAAAATTGGGACTACTAAATACATTTGCAGTATACATTATCCCTGGATTAATTGGTGTCTACTATATATACATTGTCAGATCCTTTATTGATGGCATTCCTTGGTCTATCCAAGAAGCAGCCAAAATAGATGGGGCCAATGACCTGCAGGTATTCTACAAAGTGATATTACCACTTTGTAAGCCAGTAATGGCAACAATCGGATTATACTATGCAGTTGGCCATTGGAACTCATGGTTTGACACATACTTATTCAATAGCGGTAGTCAACATCTGACGACCTTACAATATGAATTGATGAAAGTACTCAATAACTCCAACACCGCAGCAGCAGGGAATGTACTGAAACAAAAAGGACTTAAGAATGTTAAGACAGTTTCACCACAATCCATACGTATGGCTATTACTATTGTGGCTACCGTACCAATCTTAGTCGTATATCCATTCCTTCAGAAATACTTTGTAAAGGGGATGACTATGGGAGCAGTGAAGAGTTGATACTTAAATCAACTTTCACTAGTCCTACGAAAGCATAGCTTTCGTCTTGGGTATGACAGATACGTAGTATCTGGAATGACATTCTTTACGCATTCGAAAAAAGAAGACGTATCAACTTCTTTTTGGAACGTGCCCTATGGAAAAGATTGTGTTTAAAGAATGATAAAGACTAGAAAAAAAATTAAATGAATAGAAGATTAAAAGCAAAAGATTAAAAGCAGAAGATTAAAAAGCAGAAGATTAAAAGCAGAAGATTAAAAGCAGAAGATTAAAAGCAGAAGATTAAAAGCAAAAGATTAAAAGCAGAAGATTAAAAGCAAAAGATTAAAAGCAGAAGAGGAATAAAAAAGTGACTAAGGTGCGCAGTCACTTTGAGTATGGAATTTTACCAATTAATTAAATATAGAAAGCATATTTAATTAATTAGTAAAGATTACTAACATAAGGATTGAACTTGGTGCCATGAGGTGTTATGATGGGATTAAGTAGTCCTTTAAATAGTGCTGATCCGATTCGGTGAAGCCACAAAAGGAGGAAGATTTATGAAAAAGTTACAAAAGGCGGTTGTGGTATTACTAACACTGGTTATGACCCTTACATTGTTTGCAGGATGTGCAAAGGATGCGGAAAAGGGCGCAACAGACAGTGGTGCAACAGATTCAACTGGAACAGAAGCTACAGAGGAATCAGCGGGAACAAATGCAGAAGGTCCTGTTGTTGGGGAAATGACTTTCAGTTACTGGAGTGCAGATACAACGGCTGGTCAATTGGATGACGGTTACAAGTCACCTGTATCACAAACAATCAAAGATGTTACTGGCGTTACACTTGAAAAAGAATTTGCTATTGGGGATCCAAGTGAAAAGCTATCATTTATGGCTGCTAGTGGTGAGTACCCAGACTTAATCTATGCACTAGAATACTCAAATATCATCGTTAATGCTGGTGGTTTCATCAGACTTGATGAATTGATTGATGAGTACGGTCCAAATATCAAAAAATTATATGGAGATGATCTTGCAAGACTTCGTTATTCACAAGAAGATCCTTCCATCTATTTTCTAGGTCTACCAACAGTAGGTCAAGTTAGATATGAACCAGAGATTGGTTTCCAACTTCAACATGCAGTAGCTAAAGAGCTTGGCTATCCAAAGATGGAGACACTAAAAGATTTTGAGAACGCAATCAAGGAATATGTAGAGAACAATCCTACAATCAATGATAAACCAACACTTGGTCTTTCACTTCTAGCAGATGACTGGCGAATCAAAATATCTACTACAAACCCAGCGGTTGCAGCGACAGGTGGCCCAGACGATGGTGAGTGGTATTATGATACCAAAACAGGTGAGGCAGAACTTCACTTAATGAGACCAGATGAGAGAGAATATTTCAGATGGCTTAACCATATGAATGATATCGGACTTCTTGATCCAGAGAGTTTCATTCAAAAGTATGACCAATATCAAGCTAAGATTGCAGAAGGTCGTGTTGTAGCACTTGCTGATGCAAAATGGGAATATGTGGATGCAGAAGTAGCACTAGTTGCTGCTGGTATGCCTGAGCGTGCTTATGGAATGTACCCATTAACTCTTGATGATTCATATACATTTGCTGACTTTAGACCAGTTGGTTACTCAGGTGGTTATGGTATTGGTATCTCAACAAGTTGTGAAGACCCTGTTGCAGCAATCAAATTCCTTGATTGGATGTGTACGGATGAAGCACAAATCCTTGCTAGATGGGGACTTGAAGGAGATCATTACGTAGTAGAAGATGGACATCGTAAGTTCACTGATGAAATCTTCAAGATGCAAAACGAAGACCCTAACTTCTCAACTGTAACAGGTATTGGAATCTATTCATGGCCATGGCCTGGATACGGTGAAGGTGCTCTTGATCCAAACGGAGATTACTATAGCCCAACTTATAAAGAGACAATCATCGAAGGTTATACTGATATCGAAAAAGAAGTACTGGATGCTTACGGTGTTGAGATGTGGAAAGACTTGTACCCAGATGCAAGTAACTTTGAGAAAAGCCCATACGGTGTCTTATGGCAAATCAACATTCCTTCAGACACAGAAGCAACGATGATTATGGCTAGATACGACGAAATTACAGCTAAACGTATTCCAGAAGCGATACTTGCACCACCAGCAGAGTTTGATACACGTTGGGACGCTTATATGGCAGAACTAGAAGCCATCAACGTTGACCTTCTTACAGAAGAATTCAACAAACTCGTCGACTCAAAGATTGAGTTATGGACCAATTAATTTTCAAATAATTGAAAATTAATCGACCACAAATCATCAGGCTACTTTTTGCCAGCTCATCTGCACTTATGATGAGCTGAGCAAAAATCGACTAAGTGATTTGGATGCGCATGCATCAGGTATTAAATTATTATCCAAAACTTATTACTACCTTTAGCTGAAAAACAAACCAAAAGAAAAAAGTAGGACATACATTTGGATGCGTATGCATCAAGCAGTTAATTAAAAAAACCAAGGGGCGACTTAGTCGCCCCATTTTCTCAATTAAACAATAATCACGGTTATATCAAGGAGGCATTATGAAACAACTAAAAGTAGCTGTCATCGGCGGTGGCAGTAGTTATACACCAGAACTCGTTGAGGGAATTATCAAGAAACGCTCATCACTTCCTGTAAGTGAGATTGTTCTAATTGATGTAAAAGCTGGGGAAGAAAAAGTTAAAATCAATACCAACCTAGTTAGTCGTATGTTCAAGAAGGAAAAAATGGACACGACAATCTCTTATAGCTTGGATAGACGTGAAGCCTTAGTTGATGCTGATTTTGTAATGGCTCAACTTCGAGTGGGTGGCTTGGCGGCCAGAGTTATAGATGAGAAGATACCACTGAAGTATGGCATGGTAGGTCAAGAGACAACTGGGATGGGTGGTTTCTTCAAAGCTCTTAGAACAATTCCAGTAATGATGGATATCTGCAGGGATATTGAAGAGGTTTGTCCTAATGCTTGGCTCATTAATTTCACCAATCCATCTGGATTATCACTGAAGTGATTAGAACCAGAACAAAGGTCAAATGTATAGGTCTGTGTAACGTACCAATTAACATGCACCACGAAGCTGCAGAACGACTTGATGTGAATCCAGAAGCAATCAAGTCCAACTTCATCGGTCTCAACCACCTTAGTGTGATGAACCATTGTTACCTGGATGGTGTTGATGTTATGGATAAAGTGCTTGATATTCAAGAGGATTTTGAATCGGACAATCAAGTAAAGAACATAGAAAAGATAGATGGTATGGACTTATTTGCCAAAGAAATTGGCTTAATGTTATCCCCTTATATGCAGTACTTTTTGTATGAAAACGATATGATTAATGAAGAGCAAGAGAGTATAGAGAAGGGTGAAGGCTCAAGAGCAGAGCAAGTAATGAAAGTTGAACAAGACTTGTTCAAACTTTATACAGATGAGAACTTAGAAGACAAACCAGAAGAACTAAGTATGAGAGGTGGCTCTAGGTATTCAGAAGCAGCCATATCATTAATCGACAGTATATTCAATGACATAGGTGATATTCAAGTTGTTAACACACTTAATGGTGGATCAGTTGAAGGTCTGCCAAAAGATGCAGCAGTGGAAGTGAATTGTATCATCGACAAACGTGGTGCTACGCCACTTGCTAATGGTAATCTACCAGAGTCGCTTGGTGCACTAATGAAGCAAGTCAAAGAATATGAGATGTTTACAATTGATGCAGCCATAAATGGTGACAATGAAAAGGCTATGTTGGCGTTACTAAACAACCCTCTTGTTCATAACATGAGAGATGCCAAAGCTGCATTTGATGAAATGGTAGAAGCCCATAAGGCTTATCTACCACAATTTGTTTAGTGAAAAGAGGCAATAATATGAGATATTATTTAGGAATAGATGCAGGTGGTACCAAAACCCATTGTTATGTGGGTGATGAATCAGGTACAATATTAGGTGAAGGTTTTGGTGGTCAAGGAAACTATCAATTATGCGGTGCAGATGTAGCTAGAATCTCCTACGAGTCAGCAATTAATGAAGCACTAAGCAATGCAGGATTACATTTGACGGATATTACTTATGCAGTTTTTGGATTATCCGGTGCAGATGAAGAAGTGGATTTTGAGGTTCTTAGGCCATTATGTAAGAGTATCGTAGGTGATATTCCTCATGAAATTCTCAACGATACTTGGATTGGTCTTAGAACAGGTGCAAAGCATGGCGTGGTCTCAATTTGTGGGACAGGCGCTGCCCATGCAGGTAAGAATAGAGATGGTCAAAAACATATTCTAAGAAACCTACACTATGAACTAGGCAACATGGGTGGAGGTGGTGAAGTGGTCGATCAAGCCCTTCATTATGCATTCAGATCCAATGAAGGTACCTACAAGAAAACCAAACTTGAACAAGCAATTATGGACATTTTTGAAGCCAAAACAATGGATGAAGTGTGTAATGCTTTTAGGACAAATGACTATGAAGTTCCAAGAGAACAGGCATATCATATTCCGATTGCTACCATGAAGCTTGCGTCTGAAGGTGATGAGGTTGCTAAAGAGATTATTAGCAATATGGGCCGTGAAGAAGGACGGTATGCTGCAGGCGTTATAAAAGCCTTGGGTATGGAAAATGATGAAGTGCCACTAGTTCTCATCGGCAGTATGTTTGCTACTGGAAATCCATTGCTCCTGAACCCATATCTGGAAGAAGCAAAGAAAGTGGCACCAAAGTCACATGTGATTGTCCCAACGGATAAACCAGTGTTAGGAGCCTTGAAACTAGCAGTTGAAGCCAATGTGGAACAATTAGCAAGTACTTAGAAATTGATTAATTAATACAATATTAAGATTGAGGTAATAAAATGATGAAGATAAATAGGTTCGACCAACGAGGTGTACTTTTTGACATTACAAGAGGCCGAGTACCAAAGGTTAGTTATTTAAGGGATGTTATTGGTCTTCTTAGTACTTACGGTATTAACCAAGTTCAGCTCTACATGGAGCATACTTTTAGATATTCTTTTTTTTGGAAGTGTGAACGACAAACGTGATGGCTATGACGCAGATGATATTAGAGAATTAGATGACTATTGTCATAGCTTAGGCGTTGAGTTGATTCCTTGTATTGCCACATTTGGACATCTATACGAAGTACTACAAAGTGATGAATTCTCTCATCTATGTGAGTTACCTAAAGTTGAGAAAACCGTATACTCCTGGATGGACCGACAACTTCATCATACAATAGATATCAGTAATCCAGCTAGCCTTGACCTTATTAGAGATATGGTTAGAGAAATTAGTGGTTGCTTTAGAAGTCCATATCTTAACATATGTGGTGATGAGACTTACGATATAGGTAAAGGTAAGAGCCAATCACTGGTTGAGGAAAAAGGACAGACAGACGCTTATATTGATTTCCTTAATAAGATATTGGCAATTGTATTTGAGAATGATAAGATTCCCATGTACTGGGAGATGTTATCCTCAAACATCCAGATCAGATTCATAAGATTCATCCCAAGCATTGCCACTTCATTGGTGGTATGAAGCAGAGGTGGACGAATCTGATTTTCAAGTGCTTGAAAGACTAGGAAGACCTTATTATACATGTCCTGCTGCAGTAGGGTGGAACAATTTCATCAATCATTATGAACGTAGTATGATTAATATTGATAAGATGATCAGTTATGGTGAGGAACATGACGCTACAGGTGTTCTCATAACTGATTGGGGTGACTTTGGCCATATTAACCATCTATCAAGTTCAATACCCATGTATATCTATGGTGCACTCAAAGCTCAAGGTGGGGATTTATCACAAGATTGGTACAAAGACCTAATGACAAAAGATTACTATGAGCTACTTATAGACGCAGGAAATGAGAGAACTATAACATTTGAGACACTAATGAAGTGGTACTATGATTACTTCAATGATGACGATGCATATGGCAACATTCAAGAGACAATCGATCAAATCTCTATTAAGGATTTGGAAGATAGCATCTGTAATCTTAGGAACTGTCTTGAAAGGTTGGACAAGGTTCAAATAGGACCAATGTCATCACTGATTGTTTCAATAGGTGAACTGACTAATAACCTTGAAGGTCAACTTTGGATGAACAGATTCTTCTTATACTTAAAGGAACCATCTAAGGATACAGCGACCCAGTTAATCAATACCATTAAGGCTTGGTTTGTAATATATAGTAAGATATGGAACAGATACAATAGACCTAGTGAACTCTTTAGGGTTGAAGAAACGCTGAACAATATCTGTGTCTACTTAGAAGTACAGAAATAATTTTGTTGACTTACAATAGATTAATGATTGCGTACAAAAAAGAAGGGATGTAAGCTTATTCTTAAGCTCACATCCCTTCGAATCGTTTGAGTCTAATTAGAAAATATCAATATTTTCTTTGGTAACAATAAAGGTTCCTGTATCTTCATAGTCAGGTACGTCTTTTCCTTGTGTTGCCTTAACAAGCCAGTTGATGGCTTTTGTACCCCAAATGAAAGGGCGTTGTGCTACTGATCCAATAACATAACCTTTGGAGATGCCTTTTTGAACAATCTCGGTATTGTCAAAAGTCAGCAGCTTACACTTGGTGATGTTATGATCAATCCAATATTGGATAAGTGGTTCTCCAACATTACCTTCGGTGCTATATAAGACTTCGACTTGTGGATTTTGTATTAAGAATGTCTCAAAGGCTTTTTTGTACTGAGCAAGGGACATTTCAAAGTCAATATAGAATTCAACAAGTGTTACATCTTTGTTTGAATTCATGGTGTCAACAAATCCTTGTTCACGTTTGAGCCAGTTCTCTGGTCCATCTTTCCTGCGAATAATACCATATGTCTTAACATCTTTATAGTGTTCAAGAACATGTTGTGCTCCGGATTTACCAGCGGAATAACCGTCTGTCAACATAGCACCAGATCTTTTGCATCCTTCAATATCTGATCCAATAAAGACGACTTTGGTACCACCATCTATTATTCTATTGATTTCTTTTTTGAAGTCTTCACCACCATCACAAGGGCAGATGCCAATAGCATTATAACCTTCGTCAATGAGACCATGTATGATGTCAAGTTGATTCTGTTTGCTTAACTCTTTTGGCGATGAGACTTTCAGGTCTACATGATACTTCTTAGCTGCAGACATAGCATCTTCTGTACATGGATCCCAAAATGGTACATCGACGTCAAATACTAATCCGACTTTGGTTTTGACATCATCAGTTGAGTCAATCTCATTTTCCTCTCGAATCAGTGATAATTCGTCTAATTTGACTCTAATAAAATTAAGTAGGTCTACAATACTTTGGCTAGAGTTCTTTTGTAACATGCTCAGTGAAGCCAACTCTTGTGTGGTAGAGGCGGATTCTTCTGAAACAGCAACGATGTTATTAATAGAATCAAATAGTTCATCTTTCATACCATACATATCTTGAAATTGATCGAAGAACTTATGAACTTCCTCAATAAAGGATTCAAGAAATTCACTCAAAGCGCTAAAAGAGGATTCAGTGCTCTTAACAGCTTCACTTTGGTCTTTGAATATGGCTTCAGAGTGGTTAATCTTCTCAAGTATGTCATTTAATTCTGACACAATAACATCCAGTAGTTCGCCAATATCAGTACTGGCTTCCTGACTCTGTGAAGAAAGCTTACGAACTTCTTCAGCAACGACGGCAAAACTTTTTTCCAGACTCACCAGCTCTAGCGGCTTCTATCGAAGCATTAAGGGCAAGGAGATTTGTCTGTTTTGATATAGAGGCAATGGTTTCTGAAATATTGCTGATCTCTTGAGTTTTATTTGTTAAAAGGCTAACTTCATTGATAATCCCTTGGAGTTCTTCTCTAAAGGCATCATTTTTGGCAGCCAATGTCTTGGTTGTTTCATTTCCTTCTAAAAGTAACTCATTGGCATTGCTGGCTTCATTCATCATATGGGTTGAAGAAGAGGACATTGTTTCAATATTGGTCACCATGCTGGAAGTGATATTAGCACATTCCTCAGCATCTTTAGCTTGCTGTATGGCACCCTTGGCAATAGCATCGGAAGCAGAGGATATGTCAACATTGGAAGTGACAATCTCGTTAATAGAATCTTCAAGATTGGTGTAATCTCTCTCAATACCCATGACAGAGTTGAAAATGGTTTGAGTAAATGTTTTGAAGGTATTTAAGATTCCTGATTCAGGTGACGATTGATCTGTGTCAAGAATGGTCTTAGATAAGCCTTTTTGTTCCAAGGAACTTGAAATGTCATCTAACTTACTTAATGATTTATTTTGGATAAGGATAACTCGGATACCAAAGATTGCTAAAAAAAATGATAATGACAAATTGAACAATCTTAAGAATAATTAGACCTGGTATAAGCAATTCCAATATACCAAGGGCAATAAGTAGAATAGTAGCAATAACAAATGTGGAAATAGTGGCTTTAACATGTTTGAACATTGTACACCTCCATTAATTATAGTTATTAATGCGTATTTTATACAATTATATCATATATTTACCCTGTAAGAAAAAGGATAATTGTTAAATCCTATATATATTTTTTAATGTTTTTTTTAAGAATTGCCTAATATCTTTAACAAGTGATTATGCTAACCTTGTAAGTGTCAAAGAGATAAGACATAGATATTTTATGTCATTTTTAACAAGGGAGCGTATCTATGAACATTCTTGTCAAGTTTACACTTAAAAATATGAAAGAAAAGAAATTCCGACTTATATTGATACTGATATCTGTGACATTGTCAACAGCTTTATTTTTCGCATCTTCAGCAGTTGGACAAAATATCGTCAATCTTTTTTCAGCCCAAATGCGTGCACTAGTAGGTGATTCCGATATTAGAATTGCATCAAATGGGGATTATTTTAGTTCGTTTTTTCACACGCAGACATTTGACAAGTACAAGGAAGATACTGAATATATTGTAGGTGGTTTTTTTGGTGGCGCTACTTACAAAAGTGAATCGGAAGAGGATATCAACATTAACCTAATTGGTTATAGCCTTGAGGATCTTGAGAAATTCAATCCTGTGGAGTTGATTGAATCATTACCAGATGAAAGTTTTGGTGGGCGTCAAGTGATTGTTGGTTATCCAGATGCACAAAAGTATGGCTTCAAAGTAGGCGACACCATTAAGATGAATGCTTTTGGACAAGAAGACAATCGATTTGTTGTTTATGGCATAGCAAATCCTACAGGAGTTTTTTATCCCACAGGACAACAGACCAATATGGTTATGCCAAAAGATACAGCCAGTAGACTATCAGGTGTACCGGGCAAAGTAAACTCTGTGGTTATTAAGGCAAAAGAAGAGATGAAGTTTGACTTACTAGATAGAATCAGTTCAGAGATGAAGGGGTATGAAGTAGAGGAATCTCTTTCGCTACAAGAACTACAAGAATCTACAGCTCAGATTACCGCCTTATTCAATATAATGTTGATTCTGGTCATATTCATTAGTATCTTCATTATCTATACATCCTTCAAAGTCATAATGATGGAGCGAATTCCAATCATTGGAACATTCAGAAGTGTTGGAGCAACCAAACGTTCCACGAATATAATAATGCTTGGTGAAAGTTTATTCTACGGTGTAACAGGTGGCATAATTGGTAGTGCCTTAGGTATAGGTATCTTATTTGGGATGACATCGGTTATGGCTTATAACCCATATTCAGGCACATCAACTAGTTTTGAGATGCAGTTTGGGCCAGGGCATATGATTGCTGCAATGTTGTTTGCAGTTGTCTTATCAGTTATTTCTTCTATGATACCGATTCTACAAGTTTCAAAAATATCGGTTAAAGATATTGTCCTTAATAAAATAGAACCGACTAAGAAAGATCGACCTTACAAGAAATATATTGGTCTTGTCATGTTAGTGATTTTTGGCATTCTCCCCATAACACCAATTGCCAAAGGCAATATGCCTATTAATGTTATTAGTATGACTTTTGCCATTATTGGCTTGGTCTTAACCGTCCCCCTTATTATCAAAGGTTTCATACGGATATTCGAAGTTTTGTTTGGTAAGACATTTGGTAATGAAGGCGCCTTTGCTGTTAAGAATATTAGGGGCAATAAGAATGTTGTCAATAATATTGTGCTCCTTACAATAGGCATATCTAGCCTTTTTATGATTAATGTAATAAGCTACTCTGTTGGTGTTGAAGTGGTCAATGTCTATAATTCAGGCAAGTATGAGATATGGTCTTGGATAGGACAAGTGAATGAGCAAAACATTGGTCGTGTTAGAGCAGTAGATGGTGTTAGTGAAGTTCATGCAGCCTATGAGGAAAGAGACGTTGGTATCTATGGAACAGATGACACAATTGGAACCATAACGGGTATTAACCCATACCGATATTTTGACTATTGGGACTACCAACTAATTGGTGATAAAGAGGCAATCATTGAGGAGTTAGATGATAACAGGCATCTGATTCTCAACCAGTCCATGGCCAATAAATATGATTATGTGGTTGGTGATATCGTCACCCTTGATATTAATGGACGACCCAAAGATTATAAGATAACAGCCCTTGTTGTGACACTAATGAACAATGGGCAAATGGGTTTGATTTCAGATAAATACTATAAAGCAGATTTTAAACCAGAATATTACAGTGATATCTTCATTAGAACAGATAAAGACCCAGAAGAGGTTAATGAAGCCATTATAGAGAAATTCAAAAGAACAGGTGTCTGGTCAAGGACAATGGATTTCTTACAAGAGAGTAATACAGAAAGTAACAATCAGATTCTTGGTTTGTTGCAAGGGTTCTCAATACTGACCATGGTTATTGGTGTGTTTGGTGTTTTTTAACAACTACTTGGTGAATATGTTAAGTAGGAAAAGACCTCTTGCCATGTATCGGTCGGTAGGAATGAGCATGAAACAAATGCGTAAGATGTTATACCTAGAATCATTATCGGGTGGACTGATAGGTGGACTGTCAGGCATATTTGGAGGTTTGTTATTCGTATATCTTGTCAGTTATGTCATGATATCTCTCAACCTACCAGTTGCATTACATGTTAACAATTTCTTGTATGTACAATCACTAGCAGGAGGCATCATCGTATCGGTTGTTGCATCCATTAGCCCAGTCATTAAGTCCTCTAAGATGCATATCATTGAGGCCATCAAATATGAATAATTGGAGGAGCGTATGAACAGTATCATTGAAACCAAAGATTTATGTAAGACTTTTACCATGGGTAGCCAGGAATTAAATATTCTAAACAATGTGAATCTAACCATTGACCGAGGAGAGTTCGTCTCAATTATGGGACCGTCAGGTTCTGGCAAAAGTACTTTACTCTACCTACTGGGTGGCCTAGATGCCCCAACATCTGGTTCAATTGCCATTAATGGTAAAGAGATATCCAACCTCAATGACCAAGAAGAAAGTGAACTACGTAGAAAAGACATAGGCTTTGTCTTTCAGTTTTATAACTTGATTCCTAATTTGAATGTAGAGGAAAATATCATGTTGCCATTGTTACTTGATGGTAAGAAGATGAAAGACCACAGCAAGGAACTGGATGACATTCTAGAGATTGTTGGCCTAAGTGACCGAAGAGATCATACGCCAAGAGAATTGTCAGGCGGCCAGCAGCAAAGGGTAGCTATAGCAAGGTCATTGATTAACAGTCCAGACCTAATTATGGCAGATGAGCCTATTGGTAATCTTGACTCAAAGACAGGTCTTGAGATTATGGAACTATTCAAGCGCATCAACATAGAGAAAAATAAAACAATCATACAGGTAACACATGATAGCCATGCAGCGACATATGGCAACAGAATTATCAATATCATGGATGGGAAAGTGGAGGATCGTCATGAATAAACTAATTACATTGCTATTAACACTAACAATATCAGGTCTTATAATGGTAGGTTGCTCAGGAAAAGAGGAGCCAGCCGATGAAGTTATTGGTGCTGAGGAAATTATTAAAGTGACAGAGGCATTTGGAAAAGTGGAACCTCTTGTCAAAGAAAACATTATTCTTGAATTTCCAGCAAGAGTTACAGAGATTGTAGCCAATAATGGCCAGAAGGTTATAAAAGGTGATGTACTTTTCACACTAGATATGGACCAATATATGCATGACCTAGAAGATAAACTTCAATCATTGGCAATCAAGGAATTGGAACTGGCCAATGCATCGACAAGTCTGGAAGCTGAACTAACTGAGTACCAAAGACTTGAAAGTAAATACAATGACCTAAAGTCTAAGTATGATAATGGCAGCTCAGAACATTTGATTCAACTTAGAAACACCATAGCAACCAACCAAAGCGCTTGGGAAAATGCACAGGCTGAACTTGAGAACTCGGTGGTACTCTTTGATGAAGGCATTATCTCATCAAGTGAGCTTAAGCTAATGGAAAACAGCGAAGCAAGGGCCAAAGATGATTTGGATGCTTCCAATTTGGATTACACTCTAATGAAGCAAACACTAAAGGATGAAATTGACAGCCTTAACTATAGTGTACAAATGAGCAAAACTAAAGTTCAAGGTATTGAACTTGAAGAAGGTATTAGTTCAGCAGAATATGAATTAACACAACTGGAATTATCTTCTCTTCAAAATGACTATGACCAGATGTTTGAAAAAAATATCCCATCCATATATAAGTGAAAATGGGGATGTAATATGTCACCTTGAAGAGGGCATCTTCTATGGCTTTGAATACCTGGAAGGTGACTATATTACTGGTGATACAAGTTATAGAACGTATACTATATCAAAAGCAGATCGCTTAGAGATTCAGACTGAGATATCAGAAGACTTTATCAAAGATGTTGAACTAGGGGCTAGCGCAGTTATTAGACCAATCGCAGCAAGAGATAGAACCTATAATGGTACGGTGACCTATATTGCAGATATGGCTAATACAGTTGGCGGCGATTCAGTTGTAATGATCTATGTATCCATTGATGACAATGATGGCTTCCTTAAGCCTAATTACTCCGTGGATATAGAGATTCAGGAGATTGTTGATGAATCTAGTGAAAGTAATGATTCAACAGTGGAAGATATTAATGAGGCAGAAGAGAGAGTCGTCGAATAAATGATTATGAGAGAGGTCCCAATGAGGGGCCTTTTTTTTATTTCTCAAATACCCTTGACTCTGTTGTAACAACATACTTTATAGTGGAAGTAAGTTAATTGTCATGAAAGGAGAATTTGATATGAAGAAAACATTTAATGAGTATGCATTACCGATGATAGTGAGGTCGGTATTCAGTAGTATTATGCACACAGCGGACAGAACGATAGCGGCAATTTTTATTGGTGCGAGTGCACTGGTTGCAACAACATTGGTTACTCCATTGCTATATTTCATCTATGGAATTTCAGCTCTATTTATTGGAGGTCTAGGTGCTTATGTAGGATTACTAATTGGTAGAGAGGATACCTTAAAGGCAAAAAAAACTTCAAGTGGTATCATAGTATTGCTAGGGATTATAGGTTTGATTATTTCTGTCCCTTCATTAGTATTTAGTGATAAGATTTCAATATTCCTTGGTGCAAGAGGTGATATGATAATGATGGCAAGTACCTATCTTAGGATTATTTCCCTATCATTTCCTATTATGCTCATTGCAAGAGGTATTGATGTACTAATTTATAATGATGGTAGTCCAAAGTTCAGCTTCAAGCTTAGTATAATTGTTACTATTATGAATCTTGGTTTAAACATAATTACAGTAGCAGTGTTGAACTGGGGTATATTTGGCTTGGCTATATCCACAGTCATTAGTGAAACCGTTATGCTTATTGGAGGCTTATACTATTATGTGTTCAAAGCGAAAATCCTAAGACTGACAATACCGACTATCAGCATAAAAGTTATTGCTAGAATTGCCTATAATGGCTTAAGTGATTTTGCTATGATGTTTGTCGATGCAGTCATGATTTTTGTTTTGAATCAAGCATTTATAAGATTCTTGACACCTTCACACTTTGAAGGTTATGCTGCAGCCAATGTTTTAATTGTCTTATTTTATAGTATTTATATGGGTGCTTCGATAGGATTACAACCCATATATTCTCAACTAATGGGTAAAAGAGACTTTGCATCACTAAAAACCTTACTCTACTACTCAATTAAAAAGGCAATCGGTATTGGATTACTTGTGTATCTTGCCTCCATACCAATTTCCAGACTTGTATTAAGACTTTTTGTAGATGATGCACTCACTACGGAGTATGCTAATTTCTTTTACATATCAATAGGATTTGCAGTGATGTTTTCAAATCTACCATTGCAGATAAGTTCATTCTTCACTGCTATTAATAGGCCCATTGAGTCTGTTATAATATCTGTAGCTAGAACTTTATTCTTAATCCCCATTATAGCCTATTTATCAATAATGATATTGGGTGGACTAGGCGTCGCAGTAGGCTATTTACTAGCAGATGCTATACTTATAGTAGTACTCGTTAAGTATATGAAGAAAGTTGATATATCACAATTAAAAGTTTATGATTAGAGGTTGTTATGGATAGAAGAGAAAAACTTATAAAGAGTGAAATAATTGAAATGTTTGATACAAGCAAAGAAGCTTTGAGGCATTATGAAAACGTAGGATTGTTACATCCAGAAGTCAATGAAAGAAATTATCGATTCTATGGCTTTGATGAATTGACCAAGTTAAGACAATTATTTGTTCTTAAGGACCTTGGTTTTCAGCTGGATGAAATGAAATCGATAATGGATAAAGAAGTGTCTGGGGAGCATTTTGCCAGGCTTCTAGATAAGCATAATAATATGTTGATGAAAAGAATTGTGAGGTATAAAGAAATCCAAAACAATATTAGTATGGTACTGAAGTTGTTGGAGGATGAAACACATAGCATTACTTTTAATATAAAGAATTATGGAGATAGAATGTTTTTAATGTTGGATTCAGAGGATATAGCAGATAAAACACCTAAAGGTTATTATGATGAGTTTAAGAACATAATTCAAGAAGAATATTACAATGAAAGGGTTCTTGTATCCTGTTATGACTATAGTATGCTTGATTACCAGGAGTCTGGGTTTTCAAAGCTTTGCTTTGATATAGGTGATTTGTCAGCAGACCTATATGAGAATGATAATGTCATTACTAAAGAGTATGGCTCTGGCTTATATCTATCTGTATTCTATGTTTATAGTGAAAATGTCGACTTAGGTGATTTAAAGAGGCATATAGATAATTTTATTATGAGTAACCACTTGGTGATTGAAGATGATTTGGTATTGGAGTTTGAGCATCCTGAACTTGGTATGGTGCTTGGTAAGGATGAAGAGCTCTATGAAATACAATTGAAAGTGAGGGTCAAGAATGGCTAAGATTGCATATGATGACTATTACAAAAAGCCTAAGTATTTGGTGCACCCTATAAAGGTTGATTGATTTTTTTTGAAAATCATACACCAAAAGGCACGGTACTCGATTTGGGTTGTGGGCAGGGTAGAGACGCCATACCGATTGCAAAGATGGGGTATGAGGTTATAGCTGTTGATCATTCTAATGTTGGGATTGAAGTAGTCAAGAATAGAGCTTTGACGCATGGTCTTAAGCTCAAAACTGTGGTGGCTGATGTCTACAATTGGGATATTGAAGAGAATATAGATATTGTTTTGTTAGATTCTATGTTACATTTCTATAAGAACGATATGGAGAAAGAAAGCACTTTCGTTAATAGAATATTGAGAGAGTTAAAGGTGGACGGCATATTTATTAACTTTATTATAAAGGGAAAAGGGCGGGAAGAAACCTTCAAGAAAATCATAGAACAATCCGAGTTTGAGTTTCAAGTTATGGATGAAAAGTATGTTGATTATCCTGAATCAGCATCTAAATATCACATGTTGGCAATTAGGAAAATATGACACAACCATAGTGACCTTAAGCTTTGACAAAAGATAAGAACAGGTTTATAATAATGAATAGGTATTCATTATTATAAACCTGTTTATTTTTGGGGTAAAAGTGAATGGAGGTTCATTTATGGCGCAATTTCTGAAAGATACAGTAAAAGAGACTATTAAGGAAAGTGCAGTGAAGGTTTTTACTGATAAAGGTTTTAAGAAAGCATCTATTAAGGAGATAGCAACTAGAGCTGGTGTTTCGGTTGGCAATGTCTATAGATATTTTGACAACAAGGAAGCATTATATAGTGCGGTTATTGATGGCGTGTATAACGGTGTTAACGACATTATGAAAGAAGTCCTTGATAAAGAGGATTACAAGCATCTAAGTAGCAGGGAAGATATTGAAATCAATATTATTAATCCAATGGAAGCTTTCATTGGCTTATATCGAAAAGAAGAAAAGGTTTTTGAAATGTTGCTTCGAGGAGAGAAAGATGAGCATTATGAAAAGACCATTGTTCATTTCATTGATATGCTTAAGAAGTATTTCATGATGTTTTGGCAAGATGCACCTGCCACAATGCAGATGTCTGATGTTGAGGCAAGTGCACTGACCAATGCCATTGTGTTCTCTGTTATCGACTTACTCAATCATGTAGAAGACGATGAACTGGATGAAACATTGATGACATTTGTGAACAAAATGGTAAGAGGTTACTTCTACATGAGATCAGTTAGAAGTAATTAGAATCGAAAGGAAGATTGTTATGAAAATGAAAATAGCACTTGGCATCATATTTGCCATTATTGTACTGGTAGGGGGCATAAGGCTTGTTGGTCATTTGCTAAAAGACGATGGTGGACCTACACAAGTCATAACACCAGTTGAGGTCGTAAGAATTGATGAAGAAGCAATTGAAGACATTCTTAGTTACCAAGGGGTTGTCATGCCACTTGCAATAGAACGTATTAGCTTCAAAAGTAGTGGGAGAGTTGCAGCTTATGGTGGTGAAATAGGTGATATGTTGCAAGCAGGAGACGAGCTTGTATCACTTGAAACAAAAGACCTTGAACTATCCCTCGAGGCGGCCAAGAACCAAGTTCTAGCAGCCAGTGCTGATTATGATAGGGCCAATAAAGGCACAAGGCCAGAAGATATATCATTGGCTTCCATATCGGCTAACAAAGCCAGTGAAGCTGTCGATTATCTTATGGACCAAGTCTCAGATGTAGTTGCACTCTATGAAGAGGGGGTTGTTAGTGAGTCTGAACTTGAGGGTCTAAAGCTTGAATTAACCTTAGCGCAAAGTGATTATGCCCTTGCAGAGCAAAACTACCAAAAGGCTCTAAACGGTGCTGAAGTTGAAATCGTTCAAGCAGCTCAGGCACAACTGGCACTGGCATTGACCAATCGAGAAGTTCAGCAGATGATGTTAGAAGATGCTGTTCACATACTAGATGAGCCTAAAGTCATCGTAGATAAATTGTATGAACCCGGTGAATTGGTCTCAGCTGGCTATCCGGTTGCTATTGTTAGAAGCATTGACCAAAGTGTTACAGTTGGTGTGACTAGAAAAGATATTGTCAACATTGATGTTGGTGGCAGAGTTCATGTTAACCTTTTTGATCAAATTGTTGATGGTGAAGTCATCCGTGTAGCTCAGGTTCCAGATACGACACACTTTCTCTATGAAGTGGAGATAAGCTTGCCAGATGAGGCTTATGTGGTTGGAGAAATCGTGACCTGTGAGTTTGTACTTGGTGAGAGAAAGGTTATTAGAATCCCAATTACTGCCCTAATGAATGACGGTATCGACTATGTATTTTTGGAAAAGGATGGCTTGGTGGTTATACGTCAAGTAGTTGTAGAAGAAATAGTTTCAGGTTATGCCATTGTCAGTGGCCTTGATATTGGTGACCGTATGATAACAAGTAATCTTAATCGTATAAGTGAAAATAGTATGATATTGGTGGAGGAGTGAAACAATGATTAAAATGGCCATTGAACATAAAAAAATTGTTTTTTACGCTCTATGCTTAATACTTATTGGTGGCATTTTCTCTTATACAGTATTACCCAAACAAGAAGCGCCAGACCTTAGCCCACCAGTTGCAATTATTACTGCCATATATCCAGGTGCATCTCAAGGAGATGTTGAGAAATTTGTAACAGAAAAAATTGAAGAAAACATCATGGAAATAGAAGCTTATGACTATAGCTACTCTTATACTTATAACAGCATTGCGACCATTATCGTTTATATGAAATACGGCAATGATACAGATGAGCTGTGGAACGAACTTCGTAGAGAACTTGGTGATTTGCAAGACGCCTTACCAGATGAAGTTCTTAAATTGAAGGTTGATACCAATCTTGCAGATACGGCAGGCATGCTTATATCATTGACTGGTGAAGATTACTCCTATGATAGTCTAAGCTTCTATGGTAATCGTATTAGTGATGAACTAAAGACCATAGATGGTATTAGTCGGTTTGAAATGCTAGGTGAAGTAGGTAAGGAAGTAGAAATTAACGTTGATGCAGGTGAGATGAATAGGTTGGATATCTCTTATGAGGAATTAAGCCGTTTGCTAAAAGGTCAGAATCTTGAAATACCATCTGGAACAGTGCATACGGAAAACGAAGATGTCCCCCTAATAATCAAAGGTTCCTTTGATAGCCTTGTTGATATAGAGAACATTATACTGGACGTATCAAGAGATAACTTCTCTGTTCTGAGACTTAAGGATATTGCCACCATTCAATTTGTGGACGAAGACGCATCTAGGGTCTTTTACAGAGATGGAAAGAAGTCAGTCTTACTTGTAGGGTATTTTGAAGAAAATAGGAATGTACTGGATGTAGGTAGGGATGTAAGAGATAGAATTGAGACAATTCAGAAATCCATACCGGAGAAATTACAATTTGAAGAAGTTGTTTTTCAACCTAAAGAAGTGGACAGAGCCCTAGGCAGCTTCTTGATTAACCTACTTATGGGTATTGGTCTTGTCATTGTTGTAGTATTCATTGGAATGGGCCTTCGTAATGCCATTGTAGTGTCTTTTGCAATTCCGACATCCATATTAACAACATTGGTATTCATGCCCTTGTTCAATATAAAAATACATGCAATCTCAATTACAGCCTTTATTGTAGCACTAGGAATGTTGGTAGATAATGCCATCGTTGTTAGTGACTCTATACAAAATAGACTGGACGCTGGTGAGAAAAGGATGGAAGCCTGTATTGGTGGTACCAAAGAGGTTATTATTTCGATTTTGACTTCAACACTTACAACGGTTGCTGCTTTTTCACCTCTCATTATGCTTGATTCTATAGCAGGGGACTATGTAAAGTCCTTGCCTCAAGTGGTCATTTTAGCTTTGATTGCCTCATTCTTCTTTGCTTTCTTGGTAACACCAACACTTGCTTATGTCTTTTTTTAAGGCTAATGATAGACCGAGACTAGGCCAAAGGAAATCATTGATGCAACAGCTACTTGAACTTAGTATGAAACGTAAGAGACTTGCATTCATGGTGGGAATAGTCATCATCTCAATACTTGGGAGTTCGGCTCTCTTGCTGAATGTCATTTTTTTTCCCAAAAGCTGATAAGACCATTATGTATATGGATATCAAAGCTGAGAAAAATATCGACACAGGTTATACCAAAGGTGTTACGGATCAGATTGAAGAATTACTTAATGAGGAAGAAGGCATTTTGCATTATACAACAGCCATTGGCGGTGGCATGCCAAAGTATTATGATACATTGGGTGTCAATGCTGAGATTCCTGAGATGCACAGATTCTTATGGAGATTGACCTTATAGCCAGCGGATATAAAAAGAATACGGATTATGCCAAAGCACTCCAGTACAAGATTGATAGTGTTTTACTTGGAGGTAAAGCGACTGTTAAAGAGCTTGAATATGCTGAGCCAATTAGTGCCCCAATCTATATGCGTATCAAGGGACAAGACATTGACCAGTTATGGTCTATGACAAGTGAGTTGAAGCAGATACTGGAAGAAGTGCCAGGCTCATCCAATGTTAGAACAGATTATGACCCTTATACCTATGAATATGAAATTGTTCTTGATGAAGAGAAAGTCAGTTATTATGGTCTGATGAAATATGATGTTCTAAATGAAGTTAGTATAGCTCTAAGAGGAAGAGAAGCAAGTATCTTTAGGCATAATGGTGAGGAGTACGATATTTTGTTGACCAGTAATGTTGAGACTGCTGAAGAGATAGAGAATTTGATGATTAAATCTAGCGCCACAGGTAATAAACATCTTCTCAAAGATATTGGTGATATTGAGCTTGTAAGAATAAGACCAGCTATTCGAAAGTATGATGGTGACAATACAATCATATTAATGTCAGACCTTGAGAAAGGTTATGACAGTAGGACCATTGAGAAAGGTTTCAAGGATAAGATTGAGGGTGTGGATTTTAGAGGTGCTCAGATTATCTATGATGGTGAAAGCAGTAAGATTGGCACCTATTTTGGTAATCTTGGTTTCACAGCCGTCTTTGCAGCCCTAATGATATTTACTATTCTACTGGTACAGTTTAGAAACTTTAGACAGTCACTAATCATCTTATTAACATTACCTCTGTCTGCAGCGGGTGCTATGTTTGGGCTGTTTATTATGGACCAGCCAATATCTTTTACTGGTATGCTGGGGATTATCAGTCTGATTGGTATTGTGGTTAACAATGCCATAGTCCTTATGGAATATATCAATCTGAAGAGGCGTGAAGGAATGACAGTGGATGAAGCGGCAATAAAAGCTTCGGTTGTTAGGTTTAGACCCATTATTCTATCGACAGTAACGACCGTCATAGGCCTACTACCACTGATGCTATCCAATAGTGAGTTGTTTAAACCTATGTCTGTCACGTTAGTCTTTGGTCTACTTGTGAGTACATTCTTGACTTTGGTTTTCATACCTTTAACTTATAGTTTGGTGTATCACAATGACATTAAGATTACAGGTTAGTAATATAAATATTCAGGTACCAATAAACGTTCCCTTATACGTATACTATGTTAGAGAGTATATAGATATGTATCACGAAGGGAGCGTTTTAAATTGAAAAGAATGATAAAAAGTATATTGGTTGTATTGGTCATAATGACTATGATGGTATCAACTATGTCCTATGCCAAATCAAATAATGGTAAAGGTAATGGACAAAATAATAGTCACAAAGAAGAACACCTAAAAGGTTACGAAAAGAACTTAAAGAATTTTGTAGAAATAGATGGCAAACGTATTAAGGTTAAAGGGCGACATGTTAATTTTGATACACCTCCTGTAATCAAAGAAGGTAGAACACTGATTCCAGTAAGGGCAATCACTGAAGCAATGGGTGGCTTAGTTGAGTGGAATTCAGATGACTTTATAGCAACAATCATCAGTCCTGATGGACAAATCAGAATAGATTTTTATTTGAAGGACCTCTACAAAGAGCCAGTTGATGATGAAGAACCTGAGCTTGATGTTGCAGGTGGAACAATCATCATCTACGACTTAGATGGAGAGGCATGGGTTAAGAGAGAAGAACTTGGTCGTACGGATGTTCTTCCTGGCCTAATTAACAACAGAACTTTTGTGCCACTAAGATTTATATCTGAGACATTTGGACTCAAGGTTGGCTATGATGCTGATACAGGTGAGATTGATATTGAAGATCCAGAAGAGACTGGTTTAAGCATAAGCCCAAAGAGTGTCACTTATACGAATTTTGAGGATATTAAAGCTAAAACAACAATTGAGGTGATTACAGATGGTTATTCATTGGACAGTATTGATGGATTAACCTATGGATCAGATTATACAATTGAAGTTGAAGTTGTCGTTGATGTTACAACTCAACCTTCATTAATCATCAAACTAGACGATAGTTATATAGAAGGTCTTGATGAAGAAGAGACGGTGCTGGACATTAACTTTGAAAAAGATGGTAATGTAGAAGTCAAGAACTTTACTATAAACTTACCATACAATGAATTTGGTCCAAAGATTAGCCCTAAAGTCATTACATTTGACACACTTGAAGAAGTTGAAGCCTCAGATGTAGCAACTTTGGAAGTGATTACAGATGGCTATTCATTAGTGAGTATTGATGGTTTGACCTGGAAAACAGACTATGAGTTCCAAACTCTTGCTGTTGCCGATGTTACAACACAAGCATCCTTAATTATTGATATTAATACCTCATACATTAGTGATTTAGAAGATGAAGAGAATGAACTATCAATAAACTTCATCAAAGGACTCAAGGAAGTCACAAAGATTGTGAAGATTGTACTTGAGTATAATTAGTATTTACGTTTATTTTCATAAGTGGTGACTGTGAGTTCACTACTTAGTTAGATATTCTTACTCCTTAAGAATAAAATAATATATCAGATGGTTGAAAAGCCTGCTTTAGTCACTTCCCTCAAAGTGTCCTACGGCAGGCTTTTTGCTTTTTTACTTTGAATTTATAGATGTGTTGACAGATGTTCATACATTAAATATACTATTATAGAGATGAGTAATGGGTGGAATTAAACATCTATGGTAAACGTTTGCTTTTGCTGTAGGTTTTAAAAATAATAGGAGTGAGGTATTTAATATGATGAGCAACGGGAAGAAATTTGGAAGGTTCCAATCTAAAAGGTCTATAATAAGGGCTTACCGAGAACTTGAGAAGGAACACTCAAAGAAAGAAAATGATGTGTTGATGCTTGAGCAATTTAGAAGGCTGCTACCGGTAGCGTCCTATGTACGCGATATGGATTTCAATATTGTGTTCTGGTCAGATTCAATGGAAGAATTGATGGGCTACAAAAGTAGTGAAGTCATAGGTAAGAAATGCTATGATATTTTCAAAACAAAGTATTGTGATCCTGAAATATGTCCTGCTCAAAAAGATGCGTACGAAGGTAATCATGGAACAGACGTACCAATCTTACTATATGATAAAACTGGACAAGCTTTGCCAACCTTATGTAGCTATAGTGGGCTATACAATTCAGATGGCGAGCCAGAATTCATATTCGAGATTACCAAAGACCAAAGAGAAATACTGGCACTTGTAGAGCGAGCGCAACAATCCTGTGAATCCCTATCAGCAGTGTCACAAGAATTATTAGCCAGTGCAGAAGAAGTGAATTCTTTAACGGATGAGATTCACAACGCATCTTCTAATTCAGTGGATAACACAATTAATTGTGGTAAACTTAGTGGTGGTGCAGTTGAAAAAGGGACTCACTGTATTGATATTACCAATAAATTTACCGAAGCATTCAAAGACGTTGAAAGTAACGTACAGATAACAGTTGATAAGATGGATAACCTTCATGATGTATCTGAAAAGATTGTAGATGTTATCAATATGATAAAAGACATAGCGGGTCAAACAAACCTTCTTGCCCTGAATGCTTCAATCGAAGCAGCAAGAGCAGGAGAAGTAGGTAAAGGTTTTGCTGTTGTTGCAGACGAGATTAGAAAGCTGTCTGAACAAACCAATGAATCCGTCAGTCATATTAGTGAAAGTGTCAACATGATTGTGGATGCTGTGAATGAATCTCATGAAGCTGTGTCAGAAATAGGCGGAAGAGTTGAAGATGTGAAGGTGGATTCAGGAATGATCATTGGTCAGATAATGAGCATGAATGAAGACATCAATAAAATCAATGGGCAACTAAAATTCATTGAAGAATTGTCGCATGGCAATCTATCTTCCTTAGCTTCACAAAAAGATGATATTGATGAGATTACCAATGTATCTGAGTTGGTAGCCAATGGGGCGTCTGATTTGATTTCAACCATTGATGAGTTGAATTACTTTAAATAGAATAGAAAATCTTTTAGGATAGATAAAGCCGTCAACAAAATGTTGACGGCTGTTCACTATGTTATAATCATTTAATGATATGGAGGATAATTCTAAGGAGAATGATAGACTATGAAAAAACTATTCGCAATACTGCTGGTAATCATTATGCTTAATAGCTTATTGATTCAATTACAAGCAGAGAGCCTCGACAACAATCTAATAGTAGAATCATCAGTTACAATCAATGGGCATTATCTATATTCAGATACAAACCATTTACTTGTAGATGATACAGTGTATGTCGTTGGGCGTTTTCTAGTTGAAGCGTTAGGCGGAACAATCGAGTGGAATGCTGAGTCTCAATTAGTTTCAATAGTATTTGATGAAAAAAGTATTGATATTATGGTTGGGAGTATAGAGGCTACAGTAAATAATGAAATGGTGCAGATGCACAAACCATCATTTATTGTCGATGGAAGAACAATGATTCCTCTTAGATTCGTATCAGAACAGTTTGGAGCAGAGGTATCATGGGACCAGTCCACTTACACAGTATCAATTGTAGATGAGGAAGTTTTGGTACCATCAGAATATATCTATGATAGATGGTACACAGATGAAGACTTATATCTACTGTCTAAAATAGTTACGGTAGAATCAGGAGACGTATCTCTTGAAATGGCTATGGCAATAGCCAACACAGTATTGAACCGTGTGAAGGATTCAAGATTTCCAAACACTGTATCAGAAGTTATTTATCAAGTCGATAGACATGTTCAATTCCCACCAGCTCATAAAGCATCGTTTGCATCTAAAGAGCCATCTTATTTAAGTACAATAGCGGCTAAGAAGGCACTGGAGGGTGTCAATAATATTGGCTATAGTTTGTACTTTAATAATCAACCTTTTAAATCGAAGCCTGATGACTTGATTAGAGTGATTGATGGGGAGTATTTTTATTATTAGATCTGTCTATAGAATCTTATGCTTTTTTATCTAAATTTTTAGGGTTGGATGTTTTTTTTGAAAGACTGATTCATTTATGTTATTTGCTATAGTCGTAACTCCTTTCAAGTTTGAAGTGTATCATCAAACTCACTCTTGGTGTCGCAACAAAGTGTATCAGAACATTAGGTCATTAATACTGAGTAATAGTTAAATGAGGTGGAGATATTGAAGTATATCAGATTAAGGAGTGTTATGTGTTTATTACTAGTACTTATCACTATTGTTGGTAGTGGTTGTAGTGTGAAAAGTACAGAGATTTCATTGGAAGATGATGAAACAAATGTATTCTTTAGAGAACTTGACAGTATTTCTATCGATGGTAGATACGTACTCTTTGAGAACATAACTAATGCAAATGATGACATGTATGTACTTGACACAAAGGAACTGATAGTTGAAAAGGAGAATGAAAGTACTTTTCTAAATGAGAACTATGTTGAATATAGTCAAAGTGGTGTTTTAAGTTTAGTTGATAAGAAGAGTAGTGAGATAAATTACCAAAGCAATCTAATTGAGAGTGAATGTATTAAGCAAACTGGTGATGTGCAGTATATTCGCTTATCAAAATCAGAACGATATCTCTGGTTTTATCAATTAAATCCATTTGACAAAATAATAATTGATACCAAAGAGGACAGGATAATAGAGCCACCAGTGAAGGGTAAGTTACTAACAATTGATTGGTCTAGTAATGATGACAAAGCAATTATTTTGTCGTCAGATAGTGGAGTAAGGGAGCTTAATATCTGGAGCTTAGAGGATGATAATTTACAGAAATTGATAATTGGAAAAGAAGTAAATTATTATTGGTCACCAGAATGTAATTTTGTCTATTATGTTATGTCAGAAACTAGAGATAATAGTATTGACCAAGGAGTTTACCGGTATAGCTTGGAATCGGAGAATGCTGATAAAGTTTATCATTCTGAGAAGTGGATATATGAAGATACTATTAAATGGCTTAATTCTGATGAGTTTATCTTCTTTGGTAAGCGTCAAATAAAAAGGTGTATTAAAAAAGCAAACCCCATTATATGAGATTTGCCTATTTGCATAATTGCTGTACTT
>JDSF01000054.1_pt1 | contig 99612 bp, 111 predicted proteins | sample 199441 | NCBI WGS metagenome assembly JDSF01 (sample SAMN02592751, study PRJNA231836) | bioreactor metagenome | isolation source: continuous culture bioreactor denitrification-DNRA | place: Germany: Bremen
TTTTAAAAGGTGTTGATTCATTCATATAAAAGAATCAGCACCTTTTGGATTGAAGGCAAGACATAATGTATTGGGTTGTTATGAATTAATGTGATCGTTTTTTTTACCTTTGAAGACAAACATGATTTCACTTAATTGAATACTTCCAGTTAACAGTAAAAGGGGTACAATAAGGAGTATAAATATGCCCATATTGATAAGTGTCGTTAATAGAACTGAAAATGGCATGGTAACATAATAGTTGAATAGTTGAATAGCAGATATACTTCCTAAGCAAACGATTATGGGTTTAATAATCCAATCACCAATTTGAAAGCTAATCGATGTAATGCGTATAAGGTGAATAATATTAAGGAGTGATACAATCATATAACTACATAAAAAATCCCCATAGATAGCCTTTTAATCCATATAAAGGTATGAGTAAGAAAATAAAAGTAATACGTATAGTTAATCCGATAACATTATTACGAAATACAATAAGTTGTTTATTTAGACCATTGAGTATGCTACCAAGTGTAGCTTGGAGATAGATAAAGGGACAAAGCCAAGCCAAAATCGTTAAGAGAACACCAACATAAGCTTCATCGTAAACGATGACACCAAGGGTTTTTCCAAATGATAAGAATAAAAAAAGTGCTGATAATACCAATTAGTATAGTAAGTTTCATGGTCTTAGAGGTGGTAAAATTAATCATGCGTTTATTTTTACTTGCAGAGGCAGCTGATACAGTTGGGAGTAACATCAGTGAAATGGAGTTTGTAAAAAACTGTTGGAAACATAATAAGTGGTAGTGCCATTCCTGTTAATATACCATAAGTCCCCAAAGCATCTGAGTGGGTTAATCCAGATGCTTGTAATTGTGTTGGAATAAGGATTGTTTCTATACTAATCAATAAGGTGGTAATTAGTCGATTAGAAGTTATAGGTACCGCGATGGCGGCTATTTTTTTTTGTAATCACTCGTCGACGATCAGCACGCTTAGTAGATTTTGGGTGATGGTTCCACTTATATGCACCTGCTGCAATAAGTAGCGCTACGATTTCACCACCGATCATTCCAATAACAGCCATTGCACAAGCATATGTAAGTCCCATAGGTATGAACATTGCTGATAAGAAATAGATGATGGTAATGCGAGTAATCTGTTCTAAAACTTGTGTAATAGCAGGAACGGTTGGATATTTTAAGCCATAAAAATAGGCCTTTATACATGAAGCTATTGCAGTAAAAGGTATTGAGAATGCCATGATTTTAATGGCTAATCCTGTACGTGGTTCATTAAGTAAGCGTCTGGCTATTAGGTCGGAGTTAGTGACTAATAGCATCATGATGGCAAGTGCAAGTAAAAAAGATACAGTAGCAGATATATGTACAATACGTTTTAGATTTGCATGATTATGTTTTGCTTTTTCTTCTGCAATAAGTTTTGAAACAGCAGTGAAGATACCAGAGCAACAGATGGTGTAACTTATCATATAGATAGGTATCACTAACTGAAAGAGCCCCATACCTTCAGCACCTATTAAATTGGAGAGATATATTCTGTTAGCAAAACCCAGTGTACGTGTGATTAGAGCAGCAGTTGTTAAGATGATGGTACCTTTTATAACAGAACTCTTTTTCATATTTTTTAAGTCCTTTCATGCAATATTTAGAAACTACTTTATAGAACTAAATGACTTATCCAATTCTTATAGCCTAAAGTAATATATTCTTAACAGCTTTTCCATATTCGTTTTATTTGATATAATAGGGGGTGAGTTTTATATCACAACAGAAATAAAGGGAGGGATAGTGGACAATGGGTTATTTATTTATTGCACCTATATGTTTTTTGGTGGATCAGTTATGTAAAATGCAGGCTGTAAAAAAGATGGATCATACAACAGATCAGCCCATTCTGAAAGATGCCATACGTTTGAAGTTGAACTATAATCATGGTGCGTTTCTTGGGTTTCTTAGTAAAAGGCAAGGCATTTTGTTAATTATTAATATAGCATCCATTTTCGTACTTATTGGGTTAAGTGTGAGTTACACATGGATTAAGGGGCATACATTGCTTAAAGTAGGGTTAGCATTTATGACTGGTGGTGCCTTGAGCAATATATGTGATCGACTACGTATCAAGAAAGTTGTGGACTACTTCGCATTTAAATGGAAACCAGACTTAATCTTTAATCTTGCAGATATGTTTGTCTTTATTGGTGCAATCTTAATTGTGATAAGTGAGTTAAAAAATAAATAGTAGGATAGTATTATTGATAGTAATGTTGATTGATAGATAGGGTGACCTATCTATTGTTTTTAGATATAAATTTATCGATAAACAATAAAAATATATTGAATGATAAGAAATACTATGATATGATATTGATAACATCAACAAGAAACAATTCAATAAAGATTTGGAGGAGTAAGGAAATATGAAAAGTACGAATGGAAAACTTTTATCTGCATTCTTAGATATTTTTATGCTGCTATTATTAGGTGTAACAGTTGGTGTGTTATTAGGCTTGCCTTGGGTGACAAAAGCTTATATGAGGTTAGTGAAGTTAGACTATCTAATAGATCAAAAGGAATACTATATGCTACTTACAATGCTCTATATATCAGGCGTCTTAGCGGCAGTAATCTTAATGGCTCTTAGACACATTTTTAAAACATGCAAGCTGGATAATCCTTTTGTTTATAACAATGTCAAACATTTGAAAATAATTAGCATTGCTTCGGGTTTGGTAGGCATAACTTTTGTATTGAAGCTGTTTGTTCTAAATTCGATAATGACCTTGATTGTTATTTTTATATTTATTATAGCAGCATTATTTGCATGGGTCTTAGCAGAAGTATTTGAGAAAGCAGTGGCTTACAAAGAAGAGAATGACTTTACCATATAGAGAAAGGAAAGATGTAATGGGCATTATCGTTAACTTAGATGTAATGATGGCAAAGCGAAAAATAGGTTTATCAGATCTTGCCAAAAGGGTAGGCATAACGAACGCTAATTTATCTATTTTGAAGAATAATAAAGCAAAAGCTATTCGGTTTAGTACGTTAGAAGCTATTTGTAAAGAACTTAATTGCCAACCAGGGGATATTTTAGAATTTATTAATGAAGATTAGATTTATAAGGGATTATGGTTATATGATATATGGAGGGATAAATAATGAAACGTGGGCAAGATCAAACTGTATTTATATTAAGTATTTTATTAGGCATTTTCTTTGTAGTATTGTTTTACGACAAAGGGGTGGGAGTTTCGTATACGATTTTTACACTGATGGTTTTATTGTTTTATGCCATCGTTATAAGAGACCAAGGGTGTCAGAAATGGTATATTCATGTGGGGAGTGGCTATATCTTTTTGTTATCAACTATATTTGTTAGAAGTGATTTTTTTTCTGTTTAAAGTGCTTAATTTTCTGGCTATACCTATTTTAATAGGTGTACACTTAGCTATCTATGCAGGTGAAAAAGAGGTTACTGCCATTATAAAAGGGGCTGTTAGCCATCTGTTAATGCCTATTAGTAAATTACATACCATTGTATTGTATGCTAGTCGAACCCAGTCCATTGACAAACAACGTCAAGAGAAGATTAAAAAGGTCTTGTTGGGGGTACTGATTGTTACACCTATCTTATTTATTGTTATTCCTTTAATGCTATCAGCAGATGCTGTATTTGCTCATAAGATATCAGTAACGACTGGTGGAATAGAAGGGTTACTTGAATCACAATTATTAATCAAAATAGTTATTGGTGTCTTGGTAGCTGCTTATTTGTTTGGTCAAATATATAATATACATCAAGAAAAACCTCAGAAACCTATTATGATAATTAAGGAAAGGGAAGATGTTTTTGTATTCCAGGGATTTGATCGTACAATAACGGCTACATTTATTACGGTGTTAGATGCTATTTATGTGTTTTTTTGTGGTATACAAGTAATCTATTTATTTGGTGGAGGAAAACTACCTGATGGATATACTTATGCTAGCTATGCGCGAGAAGGTTTTTTTTCAATTAGTTGTATTAAGTGTTATTAATGTGCTGATTGTTCTCATTATCAATCGATTTTACTTGGGTTATAAATTAGACCAAAGCGCATCAATAATAGGAAGAAAAACGGATGCACTTATTAGTTCTTTATTATCTGTAATGGTGACATGTACAGGAATAATGATTATATCCTCATTATTCCGTATGCAACTATATGAGATAGCTTATGGTTCCACGCGTTTGCGTTTGATTGTGTTTCTATTTCTTCTATTTGAGGCAGTTACCTTAGCTATTGTTTTATATAGCTTGTGGCACAGACGCTTTCCTTTGGCTAAAATCATTGTCTATGTGATGCTAATCAGTTACTTAATCGTAAATTTTATTAATATTGATGGCATAGTAGCTAAACGTAATATTGATAGATATATTCAAACGGGTAAGTTAGATACGCTATATCTAGAAGAATTATCAGCTGATGCCCTTAAACAAATGAAGCGGTTAAGAGAGAGTGACCCAGATGTATATAAGCGTTATATACATGAAGTCGGTAACCATAGAACCACACATTGGCAAGCATTTAATTTATCAGAATATAAAGCTTATGAATATGTCAAAACCAGTGGAGAATAGAGTGAAGCCATTAAGTCCTATGGAATTATAAGATTTAATGGCTTTAATATTTTTTGACTCACTTTTATTTAAATTGGCATAGAATCGATATCTTTCAAGAGTCTTGCCATCTGAGCTTCAATCTGAGCAGATTCAGCTTTCAGTGTTGCGATTGCTGCGTCCATAGAGGCAACTTGTTTTAGATACATACCGACTAGTTTTTCTTCTTTTGCTTGATTAGCTTTATCAAGTTTTTGATTATAGATATCACGTTTTGCCTCAGCTTCTTTAATTTCTTCTTGAAGTTTTTTTATATTTTTTCAAGGTATTCTGCATAACGTTGCATTTTACTAGTAGCATCTGTTAAGTTGCTATGTTGTTTATCCATTACTTGACTAAATGCTTTACCAAATTTTTTCTCCAAGTTCATAAAGGTTAAGGCTCTCTTTGAGTTCAGAAAACATGGCTAGATCCATAGCCAAGCAATTAACATGGTTATTAACGATGCTAAATGCTTCTGGGACGATGAGATTATCTGGAGAATTCATTGTAAATAACTCTTTTATGCCACGAGCCTTTTGGGTCATGTTTTTCGATAAATCAACTAAGTCCATCACTTTCGTAAAAGCATCATAACTTTTAATATCAGGGTTTTTGCTAAAATCAACATGTTTTTCTATGTAAGTAGCTATATCCCCAGTTTCATTTTCCAGGTGATAGTTTTTCGTAGCGATAGCAATCTCTTTAAAAAGTTCTTTAAATTCACGCTCATCAAGTGGTGATTCGACACCAAATTTCTCAAATAATTTCTCTATGTCATCTGCCATTCCTTTTGCCATATCATGTATCGTTTCAGAATATGCAGCTTCTAATTTTTCTAAATACTCACCTTGTTGTTCTTGTGGTGTATGCGTCATTATCTTCTCGTGCATTTCTGCGTAAATCTTACCATAATAATCCATAGTGTCGTTGGTGTTTTGATAGGTGCTACGAGATTGACTAGTATTTTGGCGCCTTATTTCTCCAAATGGTGATTTGAAGACACCATTTTTAAAATATTGGTCAACGGATTGAGATGATAAATTTAAAATAGCGTTTTGATTGGTTTTGTTAACGGGTTTGAATAGTAATTGAGAGTTTTTCATTAGCCCATTATTTTGAAATGGCTGAATGGCTGGATTGTTAATATTAATTCGCATCTTAAATGCCCCCTTATTCACACTTTTCCTCATAAATATGTTCTTGTAGATTATTAAGCATCCATAAATTAATTAAAATTATTAATTTAAAATGCCTATTTAATATATCGACAGGATCCAATATAAATTTATCTATGGAATGAAAAAAAGAAGCTTTAAGCATTAATTTTGGATTAAAAAGACGGTAATTATTACATGGTTCTATTAGAATAAATAAGCTAATCGCGTGAGAAAATAAAGTATAAGTTAAACTAAATAATTGTTAAAAAAGCAAGTATTAGTTTTCTAGATAAGGTGGGTAAATATGAAAAAAAATTGAAAGTAAAAATTATGACCATTATTTTGCGGATCCTACAAGGACCATACTTATGAATTCGTTTAATTATGAGATTGGAATCATGATGCCAGATGATTTTTTGATTTCTAATACGGATGTTGAAAAAGATTTACTGCAGCAAAGTGATGTCGTTAAAAAATGATCTGAATGGAGAAGACTTTCTAGATGATCAAGTGGATAAAAAAGATTAAAGAGATAGTCAAAGGGGCTTTTTATCAGAATTGCCCCTTTTTTCATGGAATTTCTAGTATGTATTTTTTTTATCTATATTGTTTGCTTATAATAGGTATGGTGTAATAGGTTATCTTTATGCAATCCGTTGGCTGATTTTTTGATAGGTAGTTTGTAAATAAATAAACCAACTAATAAAGCTACAAGTGTTGTTAATAAACTACCTTCTAATCCAAAATCGCCTCCTGTCAATAAATTATCTCTAAGAACAATGACAGGATATATAGCTTCAGTTGTTGTACCACTAACGTTGAATCCAAAAAATCCGCCTTGAAAGAAATTCCAAGTAATATGAAAGCCTATAGCCATCATAATATTACCTGTTTTTAAAGTCATATAGGTAAATAAAATACCAATGATTATTATATTTGCAAAACCAACGATGTTTACATGAGGATTTAATAAATGGAGTGCTCCAAAAATAAGAGCCGGTATTAAGTAGACAATATAGGCTTTGTTATATCTACCAAGAGTATGTATCATATAACCCCGAATCAAAAGTTCCTCATCGATACCTACTACAATAAAAAGGAGTAGAATATATAATATATTAACGGAGAAGATAGGTTGATTCCATGAAAACTCTAATTTGGCTTCACCAAATTTAAATAATACACACGCAATGAGTATAATGGATACAGCACCCAAAAATAGCCCTATAACTAAATGTTTCATCGTTTTAGTATGAAAAATAATACCAAAATCTTTTGGAGAACGTTTTTCCAAAAGGTAGATCACAGAAAAGGCTAAAATACTGAAGACAATCATACAACTTCTCAAAACAAATAGCTCAAGATAATAATTAAGAGGTAAGTGAATGGATGAGATAAAACTTAAAATAACTAAATAGAAAAAATAGATATAAAAATACTTTAATTCCTGAGTATATTTTATTGTATTTATTTCTGATAATTGACACCGCAAAACCTCCTTGCTTGAAATGTTTAAATTAATTATAACTTATGACATGAATCATAGCAAGTAGGTTATGTATTATTCAAATTTTATGCTAAGTCGATAAATAGATTTTTTTTATAGATAAGGAATAGGTGAATATAATGCAGAGGAGTAACACTACATTTATATAGATTATAGGAAGTGGCGAATATTTAATAACTAAAGTTGATACAATGCATAAACCATAAAATAATAAAACGATGATGGTTGTTATGATCGTATTTTTTGTTGATACGGAATGTATAATTGATGGAGTAGTTATATTGTAAGATAATATAATTAATAATGTAACCATTATAAAATTTTCAAAGGTATCCATGCGTTGATAAATAGCCATTCTAAAAAAAATACCTGGCAAATAGTTAATGCCTGATATAACAAGAATTTCTATGTAAGTAAAGACATAATTACTTTTGATAATATCCTCCTTACGAACTGGTAAGCTACTTTGTAAGAGCAAAGAGTTTCTAAAAGAATTATAATTATTATATAGAGCATTCCGATAAATAAATGCAAAGGTTATAGATGTTATATAGGGAATAACAGCATATATTGACATTAACTTATTCGTACTTATAATAGTTTGATAAACAACGATGAATAAGATAAAATATATTGATCCACTAATACGGATATTGAACTTAAGTAAACGCTTCATAGCACTCATCCTTTTATAAAATCTTTAATCATATCTAATAGAGTTAAAAATCTCTGCGAGAAATAGCAACAAGAGAAACAAAATAAGTAACTAACATAAATAAAAGTCCACCAATAAGCAGGTGAAAACAATATTCTGACGAAACGAGCCAATTAAATTTCAGAGGCAAGGTTAATGTAAAAAATATAGCAAAATACAATACATATATGAGTACGTCAAACCATTTTGATATAAAGTATAATAGGATATATAATGAACCGGTTATACCACTTGCATATACAATAAATAAAGCTATCAATATCACATAGTCCCAAGTGACTGGAATGCTTTGTATGGTTAAGGCAACCCATGAAAAAAGAATGATATCCATTATAATAATTACTTTCAGTAGTAATAATTTTATAAAATGGCTTGATACCAACTGCCACTTTGTAATGGGAAAACTTAAAATAAAATGGCTAAAGGATATGTGTGTGTTTTTAGCTTTTAATAATGGCGTGCTTACATACATAAACGTCATAACAAAGAGAAATATTGCTAGGGGCATCTCAGGTACATCGTGTAAATTCGTAGCACGACAATACCTAGGAGCATATAAGTAAGAAACAACAGCTATGTAAACAAAACCAAGTATCTGAAAGGAAATATTGAATTTATGTTGAAAAGTATAATGCATATTTGCTTTTATAATTTGTAACATCGTATCACCTACTTTGATTAAATACCTTGATAGAATAGTGGTTATAGTTTTGAATGAAAAAACATAATATCTTCTAAATTAGCAGGTTCTATAAGTACATCTGATGCACTGGCAATCACCTCAGACGTTCTATTGGTAAGGGCTTGAAACCCAAAATTATTTCTTTGAACACTAACAAATAGAGAAGGGTCAATGGCATTTAAAACTTCTTTAGTACCTTTAACAAGCTTATACTCATCTTGAATGGTATTCATGGTACTTGAAAATATTATTTTGCCTTTGTTAATAAAAGTGATATAGTCTGCAATCTTATCTAAATCTGATGTTATATGGGTTGAAAAGAATATGCTTTTTTTTCTCATCTTCTAGTATATCATATAAAATATCAAGGAGTTCTCGACGAAATATGGGGTCAAGACCAGCTGTAGGTTCATCCATAATGAGTAATTCTGCATGATGTGATAGAGCCGTAGCAAGGGAAAATTTTGTCCTCATTCCTTTTGATAAGTTTTTTAATTTCTTTTTAGGATTAAGATTAAACCGTTTAAGATAATCTCCAAAAACGTCATAATCCCAATCTTGGTAAAAAGGTGCTATTATCTTTGCGTTTTTTTTCAATACTTAGGTGGTCAAAAAAAACAACAGTCATCGTATACAAAACCTATACGTTGCTTAATAGCTTTGTCTTGTGCGACATTATCAACGCCAAATATATTAATTTGGCCAGAATCTTTATTAATAAGATTCATGAGTAATTTAATGGTTGTTGTTTTTCCAGCACCATTAGGTCCAATAAAGCCTGTGATGAATCCTTTTTTTTATATCTAAATCAATATGATCAAGTTTAAAATCGCTATAGCTTTTTGTAACCTGACGCATTTCAATAACATTTTCCATATAGTTACCTCCTGATCTTATAAATAAAGAGTTAATCAATTACTCGTATAACAACGTAATGATTTCTATAAACTCTTCAATGCTTATGCCAAGCATTTTACTTTCCTCTATGATTTTACCTAGATTATCTTCAATTAACTGCATCTTTTTTTCACGTAAAAGTTCCTTATTACGTAACGCAACAAAGAAACCTTTTCCCCTAACAGATTCAACTAAGCCTTCTTTTTCCAATTCTTCATAGGCGCGTTTGGTTGTAATGACACTAATCTGAAGTTCTTTAGCTAATTTCCGTATAGATGGTAGAGGTTCACTTTGCGCTAAGTCGCCTGTTAAAATATATTTTTTTATTTGATTGGTTATTTGTAAGTATATTGGATCTGAGCTAGAATTAGAAATAATAATATTCAACTTAGGACCTCCTATCCGTTAATACCGTGCATAAGGCACATATACACAATAAACATTTTTTAAGTATTTTGTCAAGTTCTAATTCTTTATTTAAGTCTTATAGGCTATTCCCTTGAAGGCCATAACATACTTATAAAATAGAATATACTTGATAAAATAATGATAGTAGCTCCAGATGAAATATTAAAATAATAGGAAAATGTTAAACCCAAAAAGCAAAGAATCATACCGATAACCCATGCCAGTAGCATGATTTTATTAAAGCTGTACGTAACACGTTTTGCAATTGCTGGTGGTACGGTCAACAATGTTATCACTAAAATGATACCAACAACTTTGATTAAGATTACAATACTAAAAGCAATTAGGATAAATAAAAAGTATTCTAAGAAAAGTGTATCCACACCTTGACTGTTTAAAAATGCTTCATCAAAAAGAAAGCTTTTTATGTAGTTATAGAAAGCGAGACAACTTATGATAATAATAATGGTTAACGTGAGCATAAAATAAATATCCACACGGGATACCGTTAATATATCACCAAATAAATAGGTGGTCATGTCTGGTGGATATCCAGGCATAATGGATATAAAGAGAATACCAAGGGCCATGCCAAGTGACCACAACATACCAATAATGGTATCTGAAGATGTATCCGTTTTGCGTTTAATAAAGACAATTAATATTGCAGATACGATAGCAAATGCAAGACCGCCTATAATGGGTTCTATACCCAGTAAAAAGCCAAGTCCAATACCACCAAAAGAAGCATGAGCGATACCACCACTCATCATGACTAATTTTTTTTCAACGATAATGGTGCCTATTATACCACACACAATACTTGCCAATAAAATACTCATAATTGCATTTTGCATAAAGTCATATTTAATAATTGCTTCTAACATAATTAATCCTCTCTAATATAAATCTTCAAAATGAGCAAAATCCAGTTGGTCATTATTTTCATGTACATGCAGAGATTGATTGACACATGCAAAAGTTTTAACATAGTGTTTCATAATGCTGATGTCATGGCTAACTAATAAAATGGTCATTTTTTTATTGAGCTTAGCTAATAGTTGATAGATATCATCTTTGGCATCAACGTCCAAGCTAGCAGTTGGCTCATCAAGGATAAGCACATCTGGATATGTCACAAGAGCTCTAGCAATCAGCACTTTCTGTAACTGACCCCCTGATAGTTGATTGATAGGTTTATCAGCTAGATGGTTAATTTTCAGTAGGTTAAGAATTTCCGTAACATCTGTTCTGTTTTTTCTTATTATAATGATAAAAATATTTAATGGGCGAGGGCAGTGTGCCATTTAAAACAACTTCAAAAACCTTTATTGGGAAGTGATGATTGAAGGTTGAAAACTGAGGCACATAGCCAATTACTGTATCAGGAGAAATGCTTATTTCTCCGTTATTAGGCTGAATATAGCCCAGTATAGACTTGACTAATGTGGTTTTACCACTGCCATTAGGACCGACAATACCTACAAAATTTTTGGCATCGATTTGTAAATTGACATGGTCTAAGGCACAGTAGTTTTTATAATATACGGTTAAATCATGAATGTCTATTAATGACAATTTAATCACCTGCTATCTCGATATATTGAACTTAACATTTGATATATCTATTTATAAGTAATTGTTTTATATCAATTACTTATTGTATCTTATATAGATAATAACAAATTTAGTAGTTTCTTCATATTATCAATGTAATCTTTTGATAATATGTCAAGGGGAATAGCATGTCCATCAATTTCACTAGCGATTACTTTTGCTTGTTTACTATCAAATTCTTCTTGGTAAAAAATAGTATCAATCCCTTTTTTTTCCCTTGCCAAATCAATGATGTGGGTCATGCTATTAATTGTTGCTTCTTTTCCGCCTTCTTCAATGACATGCATATCAAGATGATAATCATCAGCAAAATAGCCCATAGAAGGATGGTAAATAATAAAGCCTTCGAGATTAGAATCTGCTAGGGTATCTATAATTTGTTGATCCAGTGCTTCTAGTTGGGTAATATATGCCTTTGCATTAGACGTATATCGTTCTTTATTTTTTCGGATCGAGCTCAGATAAAGTATCTGCAATTTTATGAACCATAACGATAACTCGTTTAGGGGACATCCATGTATGGGGGTCTACGCCTTCATGTAAGTCTTCGTGGTTATCCTTTGACTCATCATGAGTATCGTGTTCATGTTCTTCCATATGACGTAATGGATATTCAACTTCAACGGCTTCTAGAAGAGAAATAATATCCGTCTTGTTACTGATGATTTTTGGCAAGATGTTTTGTTCAGCTGGTACACCGATTGAAAAGTACACATCCGCATCGCTAATGGTCGCTAATTCTTGGGGTGAAGGTTGATAATTAGCAGGGCTATTCCCAGGAGGAATAACAGCTGTCACCGTACCACGATCACCTATAACAGCTTGAACAAAGCCTATTTCAGGTTGTATTGTCACTGCAATATTCAATGTATCTTTATTTTTTTTCACTAGAAGAACAACCAACTAATGGTATGATTAGAATAACTAAGAAAATAATCTTTTTCATACAATGCCTCCTTTGCCAGTCATGAGCAGTATTTCTGAATTAAAAATTATAACATTTAATAAGAGTATTGACAAGATTATCCAATGGTTAACTTTAATTTCAAATTTATAAACAAATAACATGGAAGCATACCTATCAAATGTGAGTTAATAGACATGTTTTTAAGAAGGTTGTTGAATAGTTTATGGTTACAACTTTTCTTTTACATATACATTTTTAATATGAGCTATTTGACTGCTCATATTTCGTAAAAGCATATCCAAAATTGTAATGGCAACCATGGATTCAACAACGATAACAGCCCGTGGAACAATAATAGGGTCATGACGACCTTGAATATTAATATCTATTTCCTCATTAGATTTATTAATTGTTTTTTGAGTAGCATGAATGGAGGGGGTAGGCTTAATGGCTGCTCTAAGGGTTAATCTAGAACCATCACTAATACCGCCATATATACCCCCTGCATTATTTGATTCTTTTTCGATACAATTGTCATTGTAGCGATAGAAGTCATTGTTCTCAAGACCTGTTAAGGATGCAGTTTCAAATCCATTTCCAATTTCTACACCTTTCACACTACCAATGGACATGATTGCTTTTGATAGTTCAGCATCAAGTCGATCAAAAACAGGTTCGCCTAAACCAGTAGGTAGATAATCAACATAAGACTCAATGATACCACCACTAGAATTACCAGCGTTAATAAGGGTCTTAAGATAAGATTTTGCTTCTTCCACAGCTTGGTGGTCAGGCATACAGAGTGGATTTTGCCATATTTGATCCTTGTTGAATTGGTCTAAGTTAATATGAACATCCCCAATACTTTTTTGTATATGTAGTGATGGAGATACCTAATTCATTAAGAATCTTCTTAGCAACAGCACCAGCTGCTACACGTCCAATGGTTTCACGTCCAGAAGAACGACCTCCTCCTCGATAATCTCTAAAACCATACTTTTGATCGTAAGTCAAATCAGCATGTCCAGGGCGATAGTAATCAGCTATTTTGGAATAATCTTTAGAGCGCTGATTTTGGTTATAAACAACCAAAGATATAGGCGTACCTGTCGTTTTACCTTCAAAGACACCGGATAATATATCCACTTGATCAGATTCTTTTCTTGGTGTAGCATATACAGATTGACCCGGTTTACGTTTATCTAGATCTTGTTGGATGTCATCTGATGTTAATGGAACGCCAGCAGGGCAACCATCAATGACAACACCTACTGCTTTTCCATGGGATTCTCCCCAAGTAGAAATTTTAAATAATGTACCAAAACTTGAACCAGCCATAAAATCACCTCATATAATTTAATTGTGCCTTCTTATAAAGCATTACTGGCGGCTATATTAATAGGGTTATAGGCCAATGCTTTCATAAGATTGCCTCATTATTCTTTAGGAAAAGATTGGTTTATTCTTGTTCAATATTATATACAATGTTGCATATTTAAACAAGCCTTTATGGGGATTACTTTTTTATTGTTAAATTGGGAAATAATTACGAGGTCAAATTGAACGTATGCTTTGGTTATAGTAACATACTTAACCCAAATTACATTTTTTTGACAAAATTATAAAAAAAGACTGTTAAAACTTGGTATTTTATATTACAATAGGATTAAGCATTGCTATTAGATTGTAAATATTTTCTATAATTAACTTAATATATGCATTAACGAACAAAAATTACAAGAAAAAAAAGGGGTGTTGTTTGTGGAGGTATCAGAAAATTTTTACCACGCCTTGATTAATAATCTGTTTAGTGGATATGCATACCAAAAAAAATAATCACTGATCATAAGGGTCAACCTATTGATTATGAATATTTGGAAATTAATGATATATATATGAAGTTAACTGGACTGCAACGCGATGAAATTATTGGGAAACGCGTGTCTGAAGTTTTACCTGAATTGCTAGAGGAATCTTTTGATTGGATTAGCTTTTTTGGTAAAGTAGCTTTAGAAGGTAGTGCAGATTCTACGGTGCAGTTTTTTAAACCCTTTAATAGATGGTATCAAGTGAATACATATAGTCCTAAGAAAGGTTATTTTATTGAGATATTTTTTGATATCACGGATATGAAGGTAAAGGAATTAGAATTACAACGTAAGAATGAAGAGTTAAGTGGCTTATATGAAGAAGTATCTGCTTCAGAAGAAGAACTACGCCAGCAGAATGAACAGTTAACTCAATTATATGAAGAAATAACCGCATCAGAAGAAGAATTGCGGCAACAGAATAATCATATTAGTGGTTTGTATGAAGAGTTAGCTGCATCGGAAGAAGAACTTAGCATGCAAAATCAATTATTATTGAAAAGTAATGCTATTATTCGAGAGAAGGAACAAGTTTATCGATTAATCTCAGAAGCTTCTGATGATGGTATCTGGTATTGGGAGTTAAACAAGGGAAAAAAAAGAGAAGTAGCGGTTAATTGGTATAATGACATCGGTATTAGTTTGGAAGAGTTTTCGGACATGAGTAAATGGTATGAGTTGCTTCACCATGATGATGTCCTACAAGCCAGGTCAGATTTTGACCAGTACCTTGCAGGTAAAAGTGATCGTTATGAAAGTACATATCGCATAAGGACAATTAATGGAGATTATAAATGGATTGTATCAAGAGGCAAAGCACTTTTCAATGATAAGGGTGAACCATATATTATGGCAGGGGCTCATATTGATATTACAAACCGGAAGATGCGAGAAGAAAAAATCTATTTTTTAGCTTATTATGATAGCCTTACAGGGCTACCTAATAGAACCCATTTATTAGAGAAAATTGATGAATGTTTGGATATAGAACAAGATCGAGTTGCCATATTATTTATGGATGTGGACAACTTTAAGCAAATTAATGATATTTTAGGTTTTGCTGTTGGTGATACGATATTAAAAATTATTGGACAAAGATTAGAGGCTACTGTGGATGATACAGATTTTATTGCTCGGTTAAGTGGTGATGAGTTTGCAGCTATTCTACATAATGTGGAAGATGATGAGGAGATACTAGAGAGAACAAGACGCATAAAATCTTGCTTTGATAAGCCAGTAATCATTGAAAATAACAGTCATCAATTAGGTGTGAGTATTGGTATAGCTGTATATCCTGATGATGGCGTTGATCCGAAAGAATTAATAAAGAATGCAGATACAGCCATGTTTAAGGTGAAAAAAAATATGGGTAAAAAAAACAATATCTCCTTTTTCACTCAGGAAATGAAGGAAGAGTTCTTGAGACGTATTAATATAGAAAAACAACTCAAAAGAGCCCTGGAACATAATGAGTTTAAACTCGTATATCAACCTCAATTTGAGATGAAAACTGGAAAAATTCGTGGTTTTGAGGCATTGTTACGATGGTTTAACCCGTCTCTTGGTTTTGTAAGTCCAGTGATTTTTATTCCAATTGCAGAAGAGACAGGTATTATTAATGAAATCGGAGAATGGGTACTTCGAGAAGCATGTTGGCAGTATAAAAAAGTGGCAAGAGGAATTTGATTTTAAAGGTATCATCTCCGTTAATATATCACCAAGCCAGTTGAAAATGCATAATTTCTTTAGTCTTGTTATGGAAGTTTTAGAAGAAACAGGTATCCCGTCAGGATGTCTAGAACTAGAAATAACAGAGAATCTTTTTATAGATGCACTGGAATCAACTAAAAAAATTACTTAATGAACTCATTGCAATTGGTGTAAAAATATCTTTAGATGATTTTGGGACAGGCTATTCGTCACTTAGTTACCTCAAATCATTACCGATTGACACATTAAAGATTGATAAATCCTTTATACAAAATACCGGTATGGTTGGAGTGGAACGAGAAATAACCAGTTCTGTTATTGAATTAGTTAGAAAAATAGGTCTAGAGACCATTGCCGAAGGTGTAGAGGAACCTAAACAAATTGATTTCTTATATCACTCTTTATGCGACAATGTGCAAGGCTTTTTGACAGGTCGACCAAAGCCAGCAGAAGAAGTTTCTTGTATTATAAAAGAAGGAAAGGTAAATATGAGTCAATACATGAGTTCAAAAGAGACATAAAGGTAGAGTTGGAAGAGCTGTCTAAGACATGGTTAAAGGTGGCTCTTTTTTCTTATATGGCGTCAATCAAGGATAACCCTTGAAATGTAGTAGGAATCGTTGTATACTTGTATAGTTCTTTATAGATATAGGAGAAGAACAACCTAAATAAGGATGATAAGTTCTTTGATTGGTTCAAAAATAACGAAATGAATGGTGATTAGATGTATCAATTATTAAATGTAGACGGAAGAGCAAAAAGAGCAGAGGTTCAGACAATACATGGGGTTATCCAAACACCTGTGTTTATGAATGTTGGGACTGCTGGAGCGATAAAAGGGGCCGTATCAAGTGTCGATTTAAAAGAAATAAAATGTCAAGTAGAACTATCCAATACCTATCATCTGCATGTTAGACCAGGTGATGAGGTTATTAAAAAATTGGGTGGTCTTCATAAATTTATGGTATGGGATCGACCAATACTAACGGATTCAGGTGGATTTCAAGTTTTTTTCATTATCAGGACTTAGAAAGATAAAAGAGGAAGGCGTACATTTTTTCATCTCATGTGGATGGACGTAAGATTTTTATGGGTCCTGAAGAAAGTATGCAGATTCAATCGAATATTGCATCGACAATAGCTATGGCTTTTGACGAGTGTCCACCATATCCAGCCACACGGGAATACATGCAAGACTCCGTTGATCGAACAACAAGATGGTTAAAAAGATGTAAGACAGAGATGCAAAGACTTAATGGTTTAGAGGACACCATCAATAAAGATCAGATGCTTTTTGGTATTAATCAAGGCGGTACTTATGATGATATTCGTATCGAGCATGCCAAAGTTATATCGGAATTAGACCTTGATGGTTATGCTGTGGGAGGTCTTGCAGTAGGGGAGAGCCATGATGAGATGTATCGCATATTAGAAGACGTTGTGCCCCATTTACCACAAAATAAGCCGACTTATTTAATGGGTGTAGGTACGCCAATTAATATTTTAGAGTCTGTTGAGCGTGGCATTGACTTTTTTGATTGTGTTTATCCTGCAAGAAATGGAAGACACGGACATGTCTATACGAACTTTGGCAAGTTGAACTTACTTAATGCCAAGTTCCAATTAGATGATCGTCCCATTGAAGAAGGCTGTCAGTGCCCCACATGTCAGCAATACAGCCGTGCCTATATCAGGCACTTATTAAAAGCAAAAGAAATGTTAGGTATGCGACTATGTGTACTTCATAATTTATATTTCTACAATACATTAATGGAAGAAATACGAGATGCTATTGATGCAAATCGCTACACAGCATTCAAGAATGAAAAAATAGAGAAAATGATGAGTGGTGCTTAAGGGGTTAAGCGTTCACATCTGTAAGCACTGATGGAAAATAGTTGACATGATGGCCCATTAAGTGTAAATTATAGAAAAAGAGTTAAACATAAGAAAATGATTTAATCCAAGGAGGAAAACCATGTCGAATTTATTTTTATTAAATGAAACGCCAGCTGGCGGCAGTATGATGACGTTAATCATTTATGTAGTTGTTTTATTTGGTTTTATGTATTTTATTCTTATCCGTCCTCAAAAGAAGCGTCAAAGACAAGTGGACAGTATGCAAACAAGTATTAAAGTTGGTGACTCTGTTATGACCAATGGTGGTATCTATGGTACAGTTGTAGATTCCATTAACAATGTTGTCATTGTTGAGCTTGGAACGAACAAAAGTGTTCGCGTACCTATTCAAAGAAATGCTATTGCAGCAATAAAAGAACCAGACCTAACAATCAACAGAGATGAAGCTATTGAAGAGCCAAAAGAAGAAGAAGAAAAGTAAAACTTTTTTCATCAAGCAGTTAGTTAGTCGACTTAATCGACAGAATGAAGGCGCCTCATGAGGCGTCTTTTTGATTGCATAAAAATATGTATTGACAATATACAACGTTGGATATATAATGTGAAATATATCCAACATTACTAAGGAGGGAGAACATGGTTAAAGCTTTTATCTTATATTTTTTTTAAGTATAAAGCCTACTCACGGCTATGAAATTCAGAAATATATACAAATCAATCATATGGAGAGTTGGACCAAGATACAATCAGGCTCTATCTATTATGCCTTAAGTAAACTTGAAAAAGAAGGGTTAATTGGGCTCTATCGCCAAGAAAAAGTAGGAAAAAAAATAAGGAAGATCTATTGTATAACCCCTATTGGGCGAGAAGAACTCGTAAAGTACATGAGGGAAGAACTCGATAAATTAATTTATGAAATAGGATCGGACAAATTTGTACTCTATCCTTTCTTAGGGATTATGAATAGAGAGACTCTTGAGCCACATATAAAAAAGCACATCGATATGCTAAGACAGAAAAAAATGGACACAGAGAAATGGCAGGCTGTCAAAGTAGATGAGCAAACGCTAAATGTAGAGAAGATATGTTTTGAGATGATGATTGTTAATATAGATTATCAAATTAAATGGCATGAAGCTTTATTAGAAGAAATTGACACATGTATAGAACTTGAATCACAAGTGGCTAAGATTATTAAAAAAAAGTTGATTTTTCAACGATTAACGAAGATGAAGCTTATGCTCAGATTTCAGGTGAAGAGGATATTGAGTTACTTAAAAAAGAGATTCTAAATAACCCTGATACTGCCGCTGAGAATCTTGAGCATTTAATACAAGTATTAAAAACAAAATAACATAGGGACTATCTTAATCGTGTAATGATATAACAATACATGAATGAGATAGTCTAAAAAATATGCAACATATCCAACGTTGGATATGTAAAGGAGGATATTAAAATGAATGTTGTTGTACTACTTGGTAGCCCAAGAAAAATGGACAGTTATGGTGTCTGTAAACTTATTGAAAAGAAGATGAAAAAAGAGGGTGACATCACTTTTGATTATATTCAGTTGTCAGATATGAGAATAGATGGGTGTAAAGGTTGTGATTTGTGTTTTAAAAAAGGAGAAGATAATTGTCCTTTAAAAGATGATATACCTGATATTGTAAACCGTATGATTCAAGCAGATGGTTTTATAATCGTTTCACCTGTTTATGCCTGTCACGTTACGGGAATCTTAAAAAAAAACCTTAGATCGCATGGCATATCTGTGCCACCGGCCTGCACTAATTGGAAAACCATTCATTAATATTGTGACGACTGCTGGTGGCGGGAAAAAAGCCAACAGGTAACTACATGAAAATGATGGGAAGTGCCTTTGGTGGGAACTTCTTAGGTACATTATCGATTGTCACAACCATGTTTTTTGAGAAAAATAGCTATTGTAATTTATACAATGAGAAATATGTCAAAAAGATAATGAATAAGATGGATCACTTGGTAAGTGATTTCTTAAAAGCCCTAAATCAAAGGACACCATCTCGCCCCAGCTACTACGACATCTATTTATTTAATGGCTTAAAAAGTAAAACCTATATGTCAGAAGCAGATTATTATTATTGGAAAGAAAGAGGTTGGCTTGAAGGAGACTATTATTATGATACTAAAATCAGTATAGGCAAAAGGCTATTCGGTCATAGTCTTAATCGCATGATAAAAAATGGCTTGGAAGAGAATGCAACAAGCATAGAACGAAGTGTTTTATTAAAGCTTGCAGACGATGTATTTGCCGATAGTCTGCAAGCCTATAGCTAATTGCATTGTCTTTGTCTGATTTTATCTACTAAGTCATAATTTATTTTCAGATTACCTTTCCCAACGCCTAAATCAATATGAGGTTTATTATCACCATGAAAATCAGACCCTCCTGATATTACCAAATCATACTCTTTAGCAAAATCTTTGATATATTTTTTCTTCAGATTTTGCATAAAGGGTATATTCACCTTCTATACCCTGCAGACCAACAGCTTTTAGCTCTTTGATGAGGTGCCCAAGTTGCCTGAGATCCATATGATATAAGGTTGGATGAGCCAGAATAGGAACACCACCACACGATACAATTAATTTAATTGCCATCTCTGGCGTTACCTTTTCTCTTGAAACATAACATGGACCATCGTTACCAATATATAAATCAAACGCTTCTTTCATAGAAGAAACATATCCCTTATTAAGCATAGCACGAGCCATATGAGCACGGGTGTATACTTTAGAATCAGATGTTGCTAAAACATCTTCAAGGGTAATATCAAAGCCATGTTTCTGTAATTTATTGATCATGATAATATTTCTATTTTCTCGTGCTTCAACAATTTCCCGAAGACCATTCACAAAATGCTCATCCTGTTCATCTATAAATAAACCCAATAGGTGAATCTCTGTGTCTTTATAATAAGTGGAGAATTCTATACCACTGATAATTTCTACATGGCATCTTTTACCACATCTTTTAGCTTCTGCTATACCAGCAATACTATCATGATCTGTTATAGCAATGGCTGCTAAGCCTTTTGTGGCGGCATATTCAACTAACTGATAGGGTGTCATGGTACCATCAGATACTGTTGTGTGTGTATGCAAGTCTATATATCTGTTCAAATCCTTCATTCCCTTCTAAAAGCATGGCATATTTTAGATTATAGCACAGTATAATAGTATATGGAATAATAAGGAGGAGTATGATGAACAGAACATCCAGATTTGCTAAAAAAAAGCCTGATATGGACACGAAGCGTATAACAATTAATATCTTGAAATCCGTTATGATTGGTTATATCATTACCGCTATTGGTGTGCTATTACTTACCTTCATTGTATATAAATTTGATATAGCCGATAGTCAAATCAATATAGGAAGAATAGCCGTTATTATTTTAGCAACCATTATTATGGGACTACGTATAGGTAGATCCATTGGAAAAAATAAATGGATGCATGGTGCTATAGGCGGTATTATTTATTTTGTTATTTTTTGTTGTCGTATCGGTACTCATTAATAAAAACAGCGGCGCGGTATCTGGTGATGCCATTAGCTTATTCTTTATGTGCTTAGGTGGAGGTACTTTAGGAGGTATGCTCGGTTAGTTGGTGTAGGAAGTTATGGAAAACTACTTTCCTTTATGAGTATCTTATGATATAATATTTTAGATTAATGCACCAGGTACATATAAGGAGGAAAAACTGATGAAACATATTAAAACATTAAATTCAGCTACTCTTAAGAAGAGCTTAAAAAAAGGTGGATGTGGTGAATGTCAAACATCGTGCCAATCAGCATGTAAGACTTCATGTACAGTTGGAAACCAAACGTGTGAAAACAAATAATAATGATAAGTTAAAAGCAGTGACGGAAGTCGCTGCTTATGTTATGGTATAGGAAAGCAAATGAAAGGAAGTATGACGGTGATACATCAATATAAGATGGATGATTTGAATATAGTTCTTGATATATACAGCGGTGCCGTTCACATTGTGGATGATATCGTGTACGATATCATAGAAAACTATGAAGTATTATCCAAACAAGAGATACAAGACAAGCTATCAGATGAATACACTGAGGATGCAGTGAAAGAAGCATTCAAGGAAGTTGCAGACTTAGTAGGTGAAGGTTTATTATTTACTGATGACACCTATAAAGACACCATTATGGATTTTAAAAGCCGAAAACCTGTTGTAAAAGCTTTATGTCTACATATTGCTCATGATTGTAACCTAAGTTGCCGTTATTGTTTTGCTGGTGAAGGTGAATATCATGGGGATCGTTCCATGATGTCAAGTGAAGTTGGTATAAAAGCAATTGATTTCTTAATTCACAACTCAGGCAACCGAAAGAATCTAGAAATAGACTTTTTTGGTGGAGAGCCTTTGATGAATTTTGACGTGGTTAAAGATATCGTAGAATATGCTAAGACAAAAGAAGAAAAGTATAACAAGAACTTTCGATTTACAATCACGACGAATGGTGTGCTATTGAATGATGAAATCATGGACTATATTAATAAAAAATATGTACAATGTTGTATTAAGTATTGATGGTCGCAAAGATGTCCATGACCATATGCGTCCTTCAAGTAATGGTAAAGGTAGTTATGACCTCATTCTTCCAAAATTTATAACCATGGCAGAGAGCCGTAATCAGGAAAATTATTATGTAAGAGGAACATTTACACATCATAATCTAGATTTCTCAAAAGACGTCTTACATCTAGCTGATTGTGGATTCAAGCAGATATCCGTAGAACCAGTTGTTGCCCCAGCAGATATGCCATATGCTCTTCAAGAGACAGATATTGATGCATTATGCGAACAGTATGACCTATTAGCTAAGGATATGTTACAACGTAAAAAAGAAGGTAAGGATTTTAATTTCTTCCACTTTATGATAGATTTATCCCAAGGTCCTTGTGTGGTTAAAAGACTATCTGGATGTGGTTCTGGAACAGAATACCTTGCGGTAACACCATGGGGTGATCTCTATCCATGTCATCAATTCGTCGGTATGGATGAATTTAAAATGGGTGATGTGAATACAGGTGTAACAAACTTGGATAAACAGGATGATTTCAAAGGGTGTAGTGTATACTCTAAAAAGAAATGTCAATCATGTTGGGCTAAGTTTTACTGTAGTGGTGGTTGTAGTGCTAATGCTTATCAATTCCATGGTAGTATACATGATGCTTATGAGATTGGATGTGCGTTGGAGAAAAAAAAGAGTGGAATGTGCAGTCTTTTTTTTAAAAGCAAAAGAAATGTTATCTTGACTAAATGGATGATAATATTTATAATTTAACATATATGAGATGAATGTCATAATTGCTAAAAATCTGCAATTAATTAGTTGAATTTATCTTATGCAATTAAGGCGAATATATATTGAACGTTAATAAGCTATGAGGTATGTTAAGTTCAATATATAGATTGAAATTTTTGAAACATAATCAATAAAACATAATTATGTCATTTAATTAAAAAGAAAAAACATGTACGAAGGAGGAAATTTTTGCAATGAAGGGGAAAAGATTGATTACCCTATTGCTATTAATTGTTATAATCGCAGGAACAGTATTTGTAGCAGTTAAGGGAGTAGGAAAAGATGAAATAGGTGGAGCAAATAATGTAAGGTTGGGACTTGATTTAGCTGGTGGTGTAAGTATCACCTATACAACAGTAAAGGACAACCCCACAAAAAACGAACTAAATGATACAAAATTTAAATTGCAAAAAAGAACTGACAGTTTAGGCTATACAGAAGCAGAAATTTACTTAGAAGGTTCAAAACGTATAAATGTGGATATACCAGACGCAAAAGACGCTGAGTCAGTACTAGAGGAACTAGGTAAACCTGGTCAACTTGAATTTGTTGGTCCAGACGGCGTTGTTGTTTTAACAGGCGAAGATGTTAAGAATGCTACGGCAGGCATGAGACAAGGAGAAATAGATCCACATGTTATTTCACTTGAACTTAACAATAGTGGAAAAGGCAAGTTTGCTGAAGCTACAGAGAAGTTCGTTAACCAAAGAATTGCGATTAAATATAATGGTACAACCATTATGGATCCAAAGGTAAATGAGCCAATCCGTGATGGTAATGCTGAAATCAGTAACTTAGGTTCTGCTCAAAGAGCTGAACAATTAGCTTCTAACATCCGTATTGGAGCTTTACCACTAGAATTAGAAGAATTACGTTCTAATGTAGTAGGTGCGAAATTAGGTGCTGAAGCAGTTGATACAAGTGTAAAAGCAGGTATCATCGGTCTAGCTATTATCTTACTATTTATGATTATAATATATAAAATACCTGGATTAGCAGCAGATGTCGCATTAGTATTCTATGCGAGTTTAGTTATTGTTGTATTAAGTTTAGGTAAGATTACATTAACATTACCAGGTATCGCAGGTATTATCTTATCCATTGGTATGGCCGTGGATGCCAATGTCATCATTTTCTCGAGAATTAAGGAAGAGTTAGCGCTAGAGAAAACATTACGAGCATCTTTAAAAGCAGGATTTAAAAAAGCAACATCTGCTATTCTAGATGGTAATGTTACAACATTAATTGCTGCATTAATCCTTTATCTAATGGGAACTGGACCTATCAAAGGTTTTGCTCAAACATTAGCAATTGGTATTATAATCTCTATGTTCACAGCTTTAGTTGTAACAAGAATGATTCTTTGGGCATTTGAAGGGTTAGGATTCCGTAACAAGAAATTATACGGCATTGCACATAAAACACGTACAATCCAAGTCATTGCTAAGAAGAAAATATGGTTTGGAATCTCCATTGTCATTATTTCTATTGGATTATTAGCTATGCCAGTTTACCAAGCAGCAAAAGGCTCTATACTTAACTACGATATCGAATTCAGTGGTGGTTCTTCAACACTTGTGAATGTTGGTAAAGTTATGACCAGAAGTGAGATGGATACAGAGTTAACGGAGCTTGTTAAAGAAGCTACAGGTGATGCTAGCCCACAATTCCAAGCAGTAAATGATAAAGGTCAAGTCATTATCAAAACCAGTACTTTAGATAACGATCAACGTTCTGCTCTTGGTGATAAACTAATTGAAAAAATATGGTATTACAGCAGAAGATATTGAAAGTGAAAGTATTAGTGCAACCATTAGTGGTGAAATGAGAAACAGCGCATTACTTTCAATCTTCTTTGCAGCAGTGTGTATTCTTTTATATGTTACATTACGGTTTAAAGATTATCGTTTTGGTGTAAGTGCTGTTATCGCATTAATCCATGACGTATTAGTTGTATTAGCTGTCTATGCAGTATTTAGGATACCAATTAACAATTCATTTATCGCAGCGATGCTTACAATTGTTGGTTACTCTATTAATGATACGATCGTCTTATTTGACCGTGTACGTGAGAACCAGAAGTATATGAAGCGTGGGGACTTCAAAGGCGTTGTGGATACGTCCATTAGCCAAACCATATCACGTTCTATTTATACATCATTAACAACATTTATTATGGTTGCGGTACTTTATGTAATGGGTGTAGCATCCATTCGTGAATTTGCATTACCATTAATGGTCGGTATCTTAAGTGGTACGTATTCATCAATCTTCGTTGCCAGTCCATTATGGTATCTCTTCAAGAGAAAAGAAGAATTGAAGATTCAGAAAGCACATCAAAATTAAAGGCAATCTGTGCAAGAAAAGAGGCTTTGCCTCGTCTTAAGCAGGACGTTTCAGCCGTTGGAAAGTTTCGTTTAATCCATATGTGAATGCTCTATCACATAGGCTTAGTTGAAGACTTTCCTATAAGATAAATAAGTTACATGTGTTCATATAACAGTAGGATATTAGAATGATTTAATGGGGCTGTCTCATCAAGACAGCCCCATTTTTGGAGGTAGGACACTTTGGAATCTAAGTATATATGGCGATTAAGAGAAAGTAAAGAAGATTTAGTATCAAACATAGCGAATAAGCATCAACTCTCAACTATCATGCGACGATATTAGCCAATCGAAATATTGTAAGAGATGAAGAGATTAAGCGGTTTCTTCATGTGGATCGTGATAAATTTCATGACCCATATGCCATGAAGGATATGGATCTTGCAACGGCACGCATCATGAAAGCTATAGAAAATAGGGAGAAAATAACCATTTATGGAGACTATGATGTAGATGGTATGACCAGTACATCCATTCTATATATGTATTTAAAGGAAAATGATGTTCAAGTAGACTATTACATACCGAATCGATTAGAAGAAGGTTATGGTGTAAATAACGATGCTTTAAAGCATATCCATGATGGAGGTACGTCTCTTGTTATCACAGTGGATACAGGTATAACTGCAGTAGCTCAAGTTGACTATGCAAAGGAGATAGGTCTTGATATCATTATTACGGACCATCATGAATGCCAAGAAAAGATACCTGATGCCATAGCTGTGGTTGACCCTAAGCGGGAAGATTGTAATTATCCCTTTGATATGCTGGCAGGTTGTGGTGTAGCGTTTAAACTGATTCATGCTTTATCCATGCAATTTCATAATACAGCATTAATATGGAAGTATCTCGACATTGTTGCTGTTGGAACTGTTGCTGACATTGTTCCTCTAGTGGATGAGAATAGAGTCATTACTAAATTGGCATTTGAAACCATGATGGATACATGGAATGTTGGTTTAAAAGCTCTCATTGATGTGTCAGGTACTAAAAAAGGCGATAAAATATCAGCAGGTATTATTGGCTTTCGTATTGCACCAAGACTTAATGCAGCAGGTCGCTTAGGTGATGCTAAGCGAGGTATCGCATTATTTACAACACAGGATCAAAAGGAAGCCGTTGCAATAGCCGAGGATCTTAATGAAGAAAATATTAAGCGTCAAGAATTAGAACAAAAGATTACAGAAGAAGCAATAGAAATAATTGAAGAGACCATTGATGTTGAAAACACTAAAATCATTGTGGTTGCTTCAGGCAAGTGGCATCACGGTGTCATTGGTATAGTAGCCTCACGTATCACAGAAAAGTATTACCGCCCAACCATATTGCTTAGTATAGAAGAGGGGGTAGCATCTGGTTCAGCCAGAAGTGTCGATGGTTTTAGTATATTTGAAGCACTATACTCGGCAAAAGATATTCTCACGAAATTTGGTGGACATGAGATGGCTGCTGGTATGTCCTTAGATGAAGAGTTAGTTGATGTATTAAGAGATCGCGTCAACAGTTATGCTCATATACACATGAAAGAGGATACCCTCATGCCTAAGATGAATGCTGATATGGAGATTACTATAGATGCTATAAATATACCCCTTATTGAGGATATACTTAAACTTGAACCCTATGGTATGGGTAATCCAGAACCAAAGTTCATCTGTAAAGGTAGAGTAAATGATGTACGTAAAATAGGCAAAGAAAGTAATCATCTTAAGATGCGTGTTGACGATAATCAGTACTTTTTAGACGGTATTGGTTTTGGTATGGCCGATTTCTATGATTACATCGACCAATCAGGAAATATTGCACTACTTGGCACATTAAACATTAATGAGTGGAATGGTACCAAGAAACCCCAGATCATGTTAAAGGATATTAACATTAATAACGATTATATAAAAGGTGTACGTGAGCATTTAGAGATTTTTTTTATGACAATGAAGGGTAATGGCTTTGATGATGGTGATTTAACGTCTATCATGAATAAGCAGGTGATACCAACGCGAAAGGAATATGAGAATATCTATCGTGCTATACTTGCTCTTGAGAAGCAGCAAAAGCATAAGGTTATTTTATATCCCTTCTTAAAGCAGCTTCAGTATAGCGTGCCTAAACAGCTTATTAGTTTTCTTATATGTTTAGAGGTATTTCATGAATTAGGTTTACTTGAGTATAAGGTAGAACATATGGAACTTAATTTTAATCTAAATAAGGGCATAAAAGTTACTTTAGAGCAATCGAATTTATATAAAAAAACTATCTTAAATGGTTTATATAATAACTAGATACAAAAAATAAATAAAAAAGTTTTTGCTAGAACAAGCTAAATTTGGTATACTATTAATGTATGTTCACAAGACTTATGATCTTCGCCGTAAATATGTGGATATATAAATTTGACGAAGTAGTATCATTAGGGATAAAACATAGAGCGAGAATCTATATTTCTAGGATATTGCTAAAAGGAGTATTAGATATGGATCTTAGAAAAATTATACGTGAAGTGCCAGATTTCCCAAAAGAAGGCATCGTATTTTATGACATTACGACAATTTTACAAAACCCAGAGGGATTAACAGCTGCAATTGACCAGATTCAAGATAAGCTAAAAGACCTCGATTTTGATTACATAGTGGGACCTGAATCAAGAGGTTTTATCTTTGGTGTACCAGTTGCTTATAACATGAATAAAGGCTTTTTACCTGTAAGAAAAGCTGGTAAATTACCATATAAAACAAAGAGTAAGGAATATGCACTTGAGTACGGAACTGCTACCATAGAGATGCATATTGATGCGGTCCAACCTGGAAGTAAAGTCGTTATTATTGATGACTTATTAGCTACAGGAGGCACATCAAAAGCAACAATCGAATTAATTGAAGAGCTTGGTGGTGAAGTTGTTCAATTAGTTTATTTAATTGAGCTAGGATTCTTAGATGGCCGCGAAAAACTTAAAGGTTATAATGTGGACGCCATAATCAAACAATAATATACGACGAATGTTTATGAGCCCTATAAGATGATACCATCTTATAGGGCTTTTTGGGATTGATCATCATGGCTATCGATCATTTGACTATATTAAAACAATGGGTTTATATTCTTAGGTGAAGCAATTGAAGTTTATGTTATTCATGTGGTAACCATATGGGAAGATGAATATTAACTGTGATAATAGTATCTGTTAAAAAGAATAGTTGATAGAGTACTATGTTCGTTAGGAGGGAAGTACTAATTTTATATTGGGGCATTGACAGTTAAGGAAAATGAAGGATATAATTTAATAAATAAGATATATGTTATGGATATATAATAAAATTATATGCATTTTAAATGGACATATAATAGTTTATTTATGGTGTGTATGGGGATTTTACACTTAAATTGGTGCATATAGTTGACATTATTTTTAGAAGAAAGGGAGAATTAAATTGTCAATAGTAAATTTTGGAGTATATAGATTGTTTATTTTATTGCTTAGTATGATAAGTATGTGTGGTAGTCTACCAAGTGAATTATTAACTGGCTTACATAATCAAAGCAAAATGAAATCATATACTTATGATGGGGAAATGAACGTAACTTTAGAGTTTAAAAAAGGAATCTATAATGCTATAACAGATAAGTCTATTCGGGATATACCCATAGATTTTGCAGTAGAATTTGCTGGAAAAACCAAATATGATAAAGATAAACGTCTTAAATCTCAATGTAAGTTAGATTTTGATATAATGGATTTAAAATTTTCAAGTGATGTATTCGTAGATTTCGATAAAGAAAATGTAGACAATAAGACCGTATTAATAAAAATACCAAGATTTTTGATGATCTCAGTGGGATTAGGACATATGGATGTTGATTATATTGAGTATAATATGGATACACTTGCAAGATTGTTAAATCAAGAAGCACTATTGAATAGTAATCTGGAATACGAGGAATCTCTAGAACAGGATAAAATAGACAAAGGTATTGTAGAACTATTTCAAGTACTAAGAGAGTGCTTAGAAAGCCGTAACATTATTCAAGATAAAGGATATTTAGTTGTTGAGAGAAAAGGGAAAAAAGAAATACTTCGTAAAGTTGAAGTAACCCTTAATAGAGAAGATATGAAAGTTATGTTGAATAATTTAATAGACGATAAAGCAAAGCTTGACAAAATATTAGATTTTATGTTGATGACTCAGTTAGATGAAGATAAAAAAGCCATAAAAGACAACTTTTTAAGCGATTATCTAAATGTGAAAGAAGAATTAGAGGCAGGTATCAATGATTTATTTGAGTTTCTTAAAAAAGGAGAAATAAAACTAATTCTTGGTATTAAGAATGGATATATTGTGTATCAGAAACATGAAATTGCCCTTGAAATAAAAGATTTAATAGATGTGAAGTATGATTTCGAAATCAATTTATATGATATTAATAAGTATTTTAAATTAGATATACCAGATAGAGATCAAATAAGAAGTTTAGATATTTTCCATTATCGCTTAGGTGATACTTTCTTAGAGGAAGATCCAAAAAAGAATGACTTAGATGCCATGGATGAAAGTAGTATACCTCATTATGGTGAACAGGCCCAAGGTGACATTAAGAGTTATTTTCCATTAAATGATAAAAATACAGTATTTAATTTTCATACTGGTTATAATGATATAGTAGAATCAGTTGGGCACTATAGAATTACACATTTTAAAGGCAATTTAGTCCAATATCAATATGACCATTCACCTTATGAGAAAAAAATTGGAGCCGTATGGGAAATTTCAGAGGATGAGGCAAAAATAGTTCTAATTCGAGATCATATAGAACAAGAAGATTTAACAAATTTACCGAAAGAAATGAACTATGTACATTTGAAAGCTCCTCTGAAAGTGGGTAATAAGTGGGAAAATAGTAATGGTGAAAAATCTTATATAGCCAGTGTTGATAAAATAGTTACAACACCAAGTGGTACTTATAATGCTATAGAAGTTATTTGCCAAGATGGTGATAATATAATCAAAACATATTATGCTAAAGGTATGGGAATTGTTAAAACAGTTTATGATATATATGGACATAAAAGTTATTACGAATTAACAAGTGTAGAAAAAAAACAATGATGGAAGTGTTAGGATAAATATAAAATAAATTTAACTAAATTATATGGAAACGTGTTTTATATTCTCTCAGACTTAGGTTTGAGAGAATTATTTTTGAAGAATGGTTTATGTATGATATCTATTATCGTTTGGAAGGATATCTCGTACATGAAAGTCATAATTTGTGGTTTTGCCATAATGAATTATAGCCCAATCCAATCATATTGGTTAAATATATATATATAAACGAATGATACAATTACTAAATATGGCAATTAATAACAGCTTTTCATTCTGGTAAGTTTGAAAAATGCAATAATATATTTACATGGATAATATATTCTATAGTAAAAATAACAAAAAAATAAGTGAAGGATAAGTTTGATTAACTTGCATAATAATTGATTTGTATATATTTGTATGCTATACTGAATACAAATATTATTGAAAAGCAAGTTATTGGAGTTGTCTTTGAAATAGGGCAAGGAAGTCCTGATGAATTTACATACTGATGTATGTTGATTTGTTAGGGCTTCTTTGCGTTTATAATAAAATGAATCAAAACAAAAAATAACTTGCAATTATTATGAAAAATAATATTTTAATTATTATTTAGAAAGGATGGATGAATGATGAGACAGGTAGCAATTTATGGAAAAGGTGGTATTGGTAAATCCACAACGACTCAAAACCTTACTGCTGCGCTTGCTGAAATGGGAAAGGATATTATGATTGTTGGTTGTGACCCAAAAGCTGACTCAACAAGACTGATTCTTAATGGATTGGCACAAAAAAAACAGTACTTGATACATTAAGAGAAGAAGGTGAGGATATTGAGTTAGAAGAAATACTCAAAAAAAAGGATATGCGGGTATTAGGTGTGTAGAGTCCGGTGGACCAGAGCCAGGTGTAGGATGCGCAGGTCGTGGCATTATTACATCGATTAATTTATTAGAACAATTAGGTGCCTATACCGAAGATTTGGATTATGTTTTTTTTATGATGTTCTAGGAGATGTTGTATGTGGTGGATTTGCTATGCCTATTCGGGAAGGTAAAGCTGAAGAGATCTACATTGTTGCATCAGGTGAGATGATGGCTATGTATGCAGCTAATAATATTTGTAAAGGCATTAAGAAATATGCCAACACTGGAGGTACGCGATTAGGTGGTATTATATGTAATTCAAGAAATGTTGATAACGAACTGGAAATGCTCCAAGCCTTTACGAAAGAACTGGGTACTCAATTAATTCACTTTGTTCCAAGAGATAATATGGTCCAAAGAGCAGAAATAAATAAAAAGACGGTGATTCATTTTGATCCGACACTAGAGCAAGCACAAGAGTATAGAACCTTAGCAAAAGCAATTGATGATAACGATATGTTTGTTATTCCGGAACCTATGGCACAAGATAGATTAGAAGACATTTTAATGAAATACGGTATTTTAGGATAAACATAAGTCTTTTTGGCGAGAGCTATGTCTTATAGAATACCGTATTTACATGACAATAGTATAACACAAAAACTAAGGAGACACAATTTTAACCAATACAAATATAAGGATATGTACTATATAAATAGGGAGTGAATGTTATGAAGATGATTAGAGCGATTATTCGTCCAGAGAAAGTTTCCATGGTATTAAGTGAATTGACGGATGCAAACTATCCTGCAGTAACGAAAATAGATGTAGTTGGTCGAGGTAAGCAAAGAGGTGTTAAGGTAGGGGATGTTTATTATGATGAAATTCCTAAAGAGATATTATTGATGGTCGTACCAACAGAAGCAGTATCTGAAGTTGTGAGCATTATCATGAAAAATGCTAAAACGGGTAAAGGTACATTTGGTGATGGCAAGATTTTTGTTTCAGATGTTGAAACTACCTATACGATCAGTACAGGTAAGCCTGAATTATAAAAAGTAAAACTAGGAGTGAATCAGATGAAAGAAGTTTTGGCTGTAATAAGAATGAATAAAATTAATGAAACGAAAAGAGCGTTATCTGAGGGTGGATTCCCGGCTATTACCTGTAGAAGAGTATATGGTCGAGGAAAGAAAAAAAAGTGGATTATGAACTCATTGAAGAATTAATAGATGGTAAAGTTCTAAAATCAAAACCAATTATGGAATCTATTTCTGAAGCCCATCGTCTTATAGCAAAAAAGGTTGTTATTAATGGTGGTACATGATGATGAAGTGGATAAAGTTATCGACATTATAATGGATATTAATAGTAGCGGAAATATGGGGGATGGAAAAATATTTGTATGCCCTGTATTGGATGCAATGCGTGTTAGGACAGATGAAACAGGGGAAGAAGCAGTGTAATCAATCAATAGTAAAAGTGAGGTGATACCATGAGTGAAAATATTAAAACAGTGGATAAGATCTTAGAGTCTTACACAGCCAAAGTGATGAAAAATAGAAAAAAGCATATATTGGTCATTGATGAAAAGGAAGGAAAACAAAAAATTGATGCCAATACAAGGACTATACCAGGTGTTATTACAAATAGAGGATGTTGTTATGCTGGATGTAAAGGGGTTGTAATTGGACCAATAATTGACATGGTTCATATTACACATGGTCCTATTGGTTGTGGCTATTATAGTTGGGGAACACGTAGAAACAAAGGAAAAACAAGAGATGGTGGTAAAAACTTCTTAGCTTATTCTTTTAATACAGATATGCAGGAAAGTGATATCGTTTTTGGTGGTGACAAAAAGCTAGCAAAAGCTATTGAAGAGGCTTATGAAATCTTTAAACCAAAAGCAATATCGGTATCAGCAACATGCCCTGTTGGTCTCATTGGTGATGATATACATATGGTTGCTAAACAAGCATCTGAAAAATTAGGTATACCCGTTCTATCTTTTAGCTGTGAAGGATATAAGGGTGTTAGTCAATCGGCAGGCCATCATATAGCCAATAATAAATTGATGACGGACGTAGTGGGAACCAATGATGATTATGAGCCGAAAGAGTATTCAATTAATATTTTGGGTGAATACAATATCGGTGGCGATGAGTGGGAGATTACAAGAGTACTTAATAAGATTGGTTATAACGTTATTACAACAATGACAGGTAATGCTGCTATAGAAGAAATGGCAGCAGCTCATAAGGCAGAACTTAATCTGATTCAATGTCATCGATCGATCAACTATATAGGGGATATGATTGAGAAAAAAGTATGGTATTCCTTGGTTAAAAGTTAACTTCATTGGTGTAAAAGCATTTACTAAATCTTTAAGAGATATGGCAAAATACTTTGATAATACTCAGTTAACGAAACGTACAGAGGAAGTTATTAAAGAAGAACTACAAGAAATCGTAGATGATATTGCTAAGTACAAGGAAATGTGTGAGGGAAAAAAAACAGCTATGTTATTTGTTGGTGGTTCAAGAGCACATCATTACCAAGGTATGTTAAAAGAAATTGGTATGGATACTCTTTTAGCGGGATATGAATTTGCTCATCGAGATGATTATGAAGGTAGAGATGTTATACCTGATATTAAACTCGATGCTGATAGTCGAAACATTGAAGAAATAGAAGTTCAACAAGATGAACAAAAGTATAGGTTACGTTTATCTAAACAAAAATATGAAATGTTGAAAAAGGAAATTCCATTGAGCAAATATGAAGGAATGATTAGTGAAATGGCAGATGGTATGATCGCCATTGATGATATTAATCATTATGAAACAGAGGTTTTTGTTAAAGTTTTAAAACCGGATTTCTTTGGTTCTGGTATTAAGGATAAATATATTATTCAGAAAATGGGTGTTTATTCAAAACAAATGCACTCCTATGATTACTCTGGACCTTATGCAGGGTTCAAAGGAGCAGTTAACTTTGCAAGAGATGTAGCAGCAGGCATTAATACATCAGCATGGCGTTATATAGTAGCACCATGGAAAAAACAGCCATCTTTAGCCGGCAAGATAGGAGTTGAATAAGTATGTTTGATTATGCACCAAAAGAAATGATAGAACGTAAAGCCTTAAAAGTTAATCCAGCTAAAACTTGTCAGCCAATAGGGGCTATGTATGCAGCACTTGGTATCAACAAATGCTTGCCTCATAGTCATGGCTCTCAAGGCTGTTGTTCTTACCATAGAATGCACTTAACAAGACATTTTAGAGATCCTATTGTTGCTTCAACAAGTTCATTTACGGAAGGAGCATGTGTATTTGGTGGTAAATCTAACTTAGTAAAGGGAATTCAAAATGTTTTTTTTAATATCTATGAGCCTGATGTAATTGCAGTTAATACAACATGCCTTTCTGAAACAATTGGTGACGATGTTGGCGAATTCGTAAGGGATTCTAAGATACCAGAAGGTAAAACAGTCATTTATGCGAATACACCAAGTTATGCAGGATCTCATGTAACAGGATTTTCAAATATGTGTCAATCAATGGTCACTCAAATTGCTGAATCGACTATGGATGAAGGTAATAATGGTAAAATTAACATCATGCCAGGTTTCATTGAACCCAGTGATATGAAAGAGATTAAGAGAATTGCTGAAGACATTGGTATTGATTTTACCATGTATCCCGATACAAGTAATGTTGTCAATACACCTAATACTGGAAAGTATGAGATGTATCCTGAAGGTGGCACAACAGTAGACGCAATAAGAAAATCTGGAGATGCAATGGCTACTATAGCTCTTGGCAAATACACTTCTGAAGATGCAGCTTTTAAGTTAGAGCATAAATGTAAGGTAGAACCTTATGTTTTGAAAACACCCATAGGTATAAAGGCAACGGATGACATGATTTTTAAATTTATTGAACTTACAGGTAAAACCGTACCTAAGGCATTAGAAAAAGAAAGAGGTCAATTAGTGGACTTAATGGTAGATATTCATCATCATTATCATGGTAAAAAAGTGGCTATCTTTGGAGATCCTGATATTGTAACGGCTATGGTTGAGTTTATTGTTGATTTGGGTATGATTCCAAAATATATCTTAACAGGAACACCAGGAAAAGCCTTTGCAAAAGGTATTCATAGAATATTAAAAAATACAAGTTTAGAAGATTGTACGGTCAAAGCAGAAGGCGATTTGCTTGAATTACATCAATGGATAAAAAATGAACCTGTGGATATGATTATTGGGAATACATACGGTAAGTATATTGCAAGAACAGAAAATATTCCCCTTGTAAGAGTGGGATTTCCAATCTTGGACCGTGTAGGTCATAGTTATTTCCCCATCGTCGGCTATAAAGGAGCAATGCGATTAATTGAAAAAATTAGCACAGCTTTTTTAGAAAAGTATGATAAAGAATGTGCAGATGAAGACTTTGAATTAGTCATGTAAGGGGTTCTATTTAGGGTTAATGGTAAGAAGGTAACGATTTTTACCTTCTTCCTTAACCTAAAATAGGTTAACCATTATGAAGGGATGAAGAAAATGCCAAATAAAAATGTCATATTGGATAGTAGGAAAAATTTTATCTTAGAAAAAGGTACTTCCAGATCATTAAAAATGGATTGTGATAAAGACAGTTTATCCGGTGCAGTTAGTCAGAGGGCTTGTGTTTATTGCGGGGCAAGAGTTGTTCTGAATCCTATTACAGATGCTGTCCATATTGTCCATGGACCTATTGGTTGCGCTAGCTATACATGGGATATTCGTGGAAGTTTATCCAGCGGCTCAGAAATGTATAGGAACAGTTTTTCCACTGATTTAAGAGAAAAAGACATTATTTTTGGTGGTGAAATTAAATTAGCTAAAGCAATTGAAGAAGCTACATGGTCTATCATCCTAAAATTATTTTTTATTTATGCCACATGTGTTGTGGGTGTAATAGGGGATGATGTAGATGCAATCTGTAAACAAGCAGAACAAAAAATATAATATTCGAGTTATTCCTGTAAAGTCACCAGGCTTTTCAGGCAATAAGAGAACGGGATATAAGATGGCATGTAATGCACTCATTCAATTAATGGACAATCAAGAACTCGTAGAAAAAAATACCTTATTCAATCAACTATTTAGGTGATTTTAACATTGCGGCTGAAGCTTGGATTATTAAAAAAAATACTTACAAGAAATGGGTATTCATATAATTAGTGCTATAACAGGTGATGCAAGTTATAACAGTTTAGTAGGAGCTCCTAGAGCTATGTATAACGTTGTTCAATGTGCAGGCTCAATGACCTATCTGGCTAAGCAAATGAAAGAAAAATATGGAATACAATATGAGAAAGTTCGTTTCTTGGGGGGTAGATGAAACGGTTAAGGCACTAAGAAAAAATAGCCTACTTAGTGGGTGATGCAAAAGTCGTTAAAAGAACTAATGGATTAATAGAAAGAGAATTAGAAAAAAAACAAATGTGATGATAGAAAAAAAATATAAGAAACGTGTTGAAGGCAAGAAAGTAGCCATCTATGTTGGTGGTGGTTTCAAAGCATTTCTCTTATAAAACAATTTAGAGATTTAGGTATGCAAACTGTTGTTATAGGAACACAGACAGGTGATAGTAAAGAATATGACATGATTAGAAGTTTAATAGATGATGGAACGGTTATTCTTGATGATGCCAATCCAAGTGAACTTCAAAAGTTTGCTGTGGATAAAAAAGCTGATTTATTAGTTGGTGGCGTTAAGGAAAGACCTCTTGCTTATAAATTAGGCATGGCATTTATTGACCATAATCATGAAAGAAAACATCCTTTATCTGGGTTTGAAGGTGCAATCAATTTTGCAAAAGAAGTAGATATGACAGTGAATAGCCCCGTTTGGTATTATGTAAAAAAAACTAAAGGGGAACGAGATTCAAGTAAGAGGATACCCTGTTTAAGAAATCAAATGCGTTAATATAGAAAAAAAAGTAGGTGGAGATAGGATGGGCCATAAAAAAAATAGGAATGTTACCAATTTGAATGTGAATCCTTGTAAAATGTGTATGCCAATGGGCGCTTGCCTTGCTTTTAAGGGGATTGAAAATAGCATGGTACTTATACATGGGTCACAAGGATGTAGTACTTATATTAGGAGACATATTGCCACCCACTATAATGAACCCATTGACATTGCATGTTCTTCCCTGAGTGAGCATGGGACAGTTTATGGTGGTGCTACTAATTTGATTGAAGGTTTAAAGAATGTGGTAAAAGTGTATAAATCAGAAGTGATTGGTGTATTAACCACTTGTTTGGCTGAAACCATTGGTGAAGATACCCGTCGCATTATTAGCGCCAGTAGTTTAAATGAGGACTGTAAAGGAATTGATTTTGTGTCTGTTAGTACACCTGGCTACGGAGCTAGTCAATATAGAGGCTATCTAACTGCACTTAGGAGCCTTGTTGAGTATTATGCAAAATCATCAGGTGTTAAAACAGAACGATTAAATATTATTGTTTCAGATGTGACTTCAAGAGATGTAAGAGAACTAAAGAGAATACTAAATGCCTTTCAAATAAATTATATTTTATTGCCCGATATCTCGGAAACATTAGATGCATCTTTTGATGCTGAATATAATAAGGTACCAAAGGGTGGAACAAAGAGAGAAGATATTATAGATATGGCTAATTCAAAAGCAACCATTGAATGGGGGATAATGACTGAAGATTATCTATCAGCAGGTCAATACCTAGAAGAAAATTATGACGTACCACGCTATAGGTGCCCATTACCCATCGGTCTTGAGGGAACGGATACATTCATCAATGTAATAGCCCAAATATATGATAAAGATATTCCAGAGGGATTAAAGAAGGAGAGAGGTCGCGTTCTTGATGCCATGATAGATTCTCATAAATGGAATCGGGAAGGGAAGGTTGTCATCTTTGGAACACCGGAACTCGTTTATAGTGTTACGAGTCTATGTATTGAAAACGGGATAGAACCAAAAGTCATTGCTACAGGCAGTGATCATATACCGTTATCAGAAGCATTAAAAGATAAATTGAAGCAATTTCATTATCTACCCATTATTTTAGAGGATACAGACTTTGAAACCATTCAAAAATATACCTTACAGCAGCAAGGAAATATATTAATCGGTCATTCTGATGGTAAATTTCTTAAAGAGCAGTTGGGAATACCCTTTGTCAGAATTGGATTTCCTATTCATGACCATATTGGCGGACAGAGAAAACTCTATATTGGCTATGAAGGAAGCTTAAGATTCCTCGATGATATTACAAATAAATTATTAGATTTAAAACATGACACTTATCGAGAAAAAATGGTTGCAACCTATTATAAACCAATAGAAGAAATGTATTAGTTGAATTAAAGAATACTATTAAAATAAGCTTATTCTGAGCTATTTTGCTTATTGAATCAATGTAAATATTTCGACTTTTATAATTATTATATTAAATGCAAAGTTTAATATATTGAGTTGGTTTAGCATAATAAGAAATAAGGTTAATTGCTTTGATTGATAAAAGGAAGGGAGGTATTAATATGGCAGGGTGTAATAGTAAATGTAACAGTAAAATGCCAGTTTTTAATGATTATATATCGAAAAAGGTTACGGAAAAGACAAAAAAACATCCTTGTTATAGTAGCGATGCAAAAGACTATGCTAGAATGCATTTACCAGTAGCGCCTAGGTGCAATACGCAATGTAATTATTGTAACAGAAAATATGATTGTCAAAATGAATCAAGACCAGGTGTTACCAGTGAAATTCTATCACCTTTACAAGCCTTAGAAAGATTTAAAGAAGCAAAAGCTAAAGTGGATAAATTAACAGTAGTAGGTATTGCTGGTCCAGGCGATGCCATGGCAAATTTCCAAGAAACAAAAGAGACGATACAAATGATCAAAAAATTATGATCCTTCAACAATTTTTTGTTTATCAACCAATGGTTTAGAACTACTACAACATGTTGATGAAATTATCCAACTAGGTGTTTCTCATGTAACGATTACAATTAACACGATATATCCTGAAGTAGCTGCTAAAATATATAAGTATATATGGGTTGGAGATAGAAAGTTAACGGGTATTGAAGCTGGTAAGCTTATAGTGAGTAGACAATTCGAAGCGTTAGAGTATCTCGCAAGACATGATGTGCTGTGTAAAGTAAATATCGTCTACATAAAGGGTATTAATGATGATCATATCGACAAGATCGTACAAAGAGCTGCAGCTTTGGGAGTGGCTTTGACAAATATAATGCCATTGATTCCAACTAAAAACACTGAATTTGAAAACATAGTCAGGCCGACAGGAAGTGAAATTACAGTAGCTAGAAAAAAAATGCGAAAAAAAATATGTGACACAAATGTATCATTGTAAACAATGTAGGGCAGACGCAGTTGGGAAATTAACGGAATCTTGTACAGGTAAACAAATTGGATAAAAATAATCAAAAGGAGAGAAGAAAGTGTGAAAATAAATTTTCCCACCCTTGCAGTGACTTTGTCCTTGCAAGCAAACAAAGCCGTGGCACAAAATATGAGGAAAGTGGTTGCATTGTTAAGTTCTATTATCGTTTTATCTGGATGTAGTGCACAAGCTGGCCCACGAGAAAAAAACTGAAATCACTATTTTGGCAGCTGCAAGTCTAACAGAAGTATTTAATGAATTAGAAGAAAGTTTTGAAGCAGAAAACACGGATGTTGACTTGAGAATAATGTTTGCAGGAAGTGCCTCTTTAGCCAATCAGATAAAAGAAGGTGCAGTGGCAGATATATATGTGTCTGCCAATGAAGCCTATATGAATGAAATGGTGTCAGAGAACTATATTAAAGAAGAAGATATTAAAATTTTTGCATATAATCAACTGATAGTCATGGTATATAAAGGTGCGAAGGACAAAATCTCTTCTATGGAAGATCTCATTGGTGATGATATAACAATCCTTTTAGCTGAGGATGCTCAACCAATTGGTAAGTATACAAGAAAAAATGTTGGATAAAATTCACCAAGAAAAGCTATATAGTACAGATTATGTAAAAAGATTTGAATACAATGTTATTTCCTATGAAAATTCTGTAAAAGCTGTTGTTGCTAAGATTGAAATTGGTGAAGCACATTGTGGTATTGCCTATGTAACAGATATAACAAAAGCAAATGCTTTAAGGGTAGTAGCTTTTGATGTACCTGATGAATGTAATCAAAAGGCAACCTTCGCCATTGGTAAACTTGCTCAATGTAAAAAGGAGGCAGAAAAATTTGTTGATTATATATTGGGAGAAAAGGGACAAAAAAAAATTGGAAAAATATAAATTTCTCCTTCCTTAAAAGGAAGGAGAAGCCCAATATCATGTATAGGCTATTGTGGTTTATAGCAGTCATTAATTTCATGGGGATTATAAGTGTCATCTTTTCAATGGCAACAAGAGTAACACCTAATAGCCTTAGTCAGTTAATGTCTTCAAGTGAAACACTGTCAGCTTTTACAATAACATGCACATCAGTAGGCGTTTCTGTGGTGATTATCTGTATAGTAGGCATTCCTATAGCGTATATTTTAGCAAATAACAGTGGTAATGCATATCGTATTCTTGAAGCGGTTACATGTATACCCTTAGTATTGCCGCCATCTGTTGCAGGATTAGGGATGTTGATGACATTTGGAACGAGAGGGGTTATTGGGTCATGGTTAGCGCACATTGGTATTAAGCTGCCCTTTACATTTATGGCAACTGTATGTGTTCAAATATTTATTGCTACGCCTTTCTTCATTCAAGTCGTTAAAGGAAAGTTTGAGAACATCGGACAGGAGGTAATAGAAGCGGCAAAAGTCTTTGGAGCAGATCATAAAGAATTATTGTTTCAAATATACTTACCTTTAAGTAAAAAAAAGTATCTTTGCAGGTATCATCTTATGTGCTTTAAGAGGGGCAGGTGAATTTGGTGCGACTATTATGTTTGCAGGAAATTTTACAGGAAGAACACAAACGGCGACAACGAGAATATACACTTTATATCAATATGATATTATGCAAGCAGTAACATTAGCAGTCGTTCAGTTATTTGTATTTATCATACCTTTTATGGTATTGAAATTGGTCATAAAACACTAAAAAGAGGTGATGGAGATGGCAAGGTTATTTATTGTCGATACAACTTTAAGAGATGGTGAACAGGCAGTAGGTGTCAGATTTTCAAATAATCAAAAGAAAAAAAATAGCTAAAGAACTCGATGCACTAGGAGTGGACGTTATTGAAGCGGGTATCCCTGTAATGAGTGAAGAAGAAAGATACGTTATAAGAGAAATAAATGAACTTAATCTGAGGGCTAAAATCCTTACATGGAATAGAATGTGTATAAAGGATATCGACCAGTCCCTTCTTACAGGAGTTAAGAACCTTCATATAACCGTACCAGCTTCTGATATTCATATTAGAAAGAAATTAAAGATTAATCGAGAAGAGCTGTTATCAAGGATGCAAAAAGTTGTGTCATATGCTGTATCAAAAGGATGTGAAGTGTCTGTTGGTGCTGAAGATGCGTCAAGAGCGGATATTAACTTTCTGATTAAGTTATATAAAAAAGCTGAGGAGGAAGGGGCAATTCGAGTAAGATACGCTGATACAGTCGGCAATATGAATCCCTTTTCTGCCTATGACATCATAAAATATATAAGAAATGAAATAAAAGTAGACTTGGATTTTCATGGACACAATGATTTAGGCATGGGAACAGCCAATGCTTTAGGTGCTTATAGAGGCGGAGCAAGCTATATTAGTTGTAGTGTGAACGGATTAGGTGAACGGGCTGGCAACACACCTCTAGAAGAAATAGTGGCAGTTATTCGATATGTTGAAGGTTGTAAAGATCAAGTAGATATGAAGAGGATTATGAAAGTATCTAAAATAGTTGAAAGCTATTCAAAAAGATGGCTTTATACTGGAAAGCCAATTGTGGGAAAAGATGCATTTTCTCATGAATCAGGTATTCATGTAGATGGTCTTCTAAAGGACTCAAGAACTTATGAAGAAATATCACCCGAATTATTTGGTAGAAGTAGAAAAATAGTTTTAGGTAAACATTCTGGCAAAAAAGCAATTATGCATGTACATAAAGAAAAAGGAATCGAATTCAATGACTGCAACCAAGATAAGTTATTAGAGCTATTAAGGAATAAATATAGATTTTCTGAGTGAATATACAACATCATGGGCACAAAAAAATCTAGGAGAGGGGGAATATTTATGCTATTTGATACGGGTGGTCATTTGCTTTTAGAGCATATAGTTTAACAGGCAAAAAATCTATTTAAAATAAAGTTTAAGCTAAAACATCACTAGTGAATCATGGATATCCACTAGCAATACGCAATAAATCTTGCATTTTGTAACAAAAAAAACTATAATAGATAGATATATATTAGTTACACTTAATTGGTAATATATAATAAGCGTATCAAAGATGCATATCCTTTATAAAAAATGTGAGATAAAGCGGTGATAGAATGCCTGATAATATGTATGTGGATTTAATACAAGCGATAAAAAAAATACCATCCATCGGAAGATTTTTCGATGATTGAAAAGGCTTATAAACTAGCTCGGTCGGCTCATGAGAATCAACTTAGAAAATCAGGAGAGCCCTATATTATTCATCCATTAGCTGTAGCACATCTTTTGGCTGAATTAGAGCTTGATAAAGAGTCCATTATTGCTGGTATCCTTCATGATGTGGTGGAAGATACAGAGTATACCATAGAATACATTACAGAGGAGTTTAGTAAAGAGGTAGCCCTGTTAGTTGATGGTGTTACCAAACTAGAAAAAATTCCTTATTCAACGGATAAGGAAGAAATACAAGCTGAGAACTATCGAAAAATGTTTTTTTTAGCCATGTCCAAAGATATACGTGTTATTCTTATTAAGTTGGCAGACAGATTGCATAATATGCGCACTCTGAAATATAAACCAGAACATAAACAGAGAAAGACTGCCAAAGAAACTTTAGATATCTATGCCCCATTAGCCCATAGATTAGGTATTTCAAAGTTTAAAATTGAATTAGAAGATTTATCCTTTAGATATTTACATGAAGAAGCTTATTATGATTTGGTTGATAAGATTGCAAGAAAACGTGGGGATCGTATTCAATTTGTTGACGAAATTGTTAATGATATAAATATAGAAATTGAAAAAATAGATATCAAAGCTGAAGTTGAGGGGCGACCAAAACACTTCTTTAGTATCTATAAAAAAAATGGTTGGACAACAGAAAACCATTGATCAAATCTATGATTTATTTGCTGTTAGAGCTATCGTTGAATCTGTTAAAGATTGTTATGGTGTGTTAGGTGTTATACATGAAATGTATAAACCCATACCTGGCAGGTTTAAAGATTATATTGCTATGCCAAAACCAAATATGTATCAATCTTTACACACAACCGTTATTGGTCCAGAAGGTGAACCTTTTGAGATGCAAATACGTACGGCTGAGATGCATCGAACAGCAGAATACGGGATTGCAGCACATTGGAAATACAAAGAAGGTAAGACTACCCAATCCACTAAACAAAGCGAAGAGCAAAAACTTAATTGGTTAAGACAAATCCTTGAATGGCAGCGTGATATGTCAGATAACAAAGAATTTCTAGATATTCTAAAATCAGACTTAGATGTGTTTGCCGATCAGGTGTATGCCTTTACACCTACAGGTGATGTCATTAACTTACCTGCTGGTTCCACACCGATTGATTTTGCTTATCATATCCATAGTGCAGTAGGCAACAAAATGGTTGGTGCTCGTGTTAATGGTAAAATTGTCACATTCGATTATAAAATAAAAAATGGTGATCGCATTGAGATCGTCACCTCACAGAATTCTCGTGGACCAAGTCGAGATTGGTTGAGTACCATTAAGAGTTCTCAAGCAAGAAGTAAAATTAATCAATGGTTTAGAAAAGAATTCAAAGAGGAAAATATCATAAGAGGAAAAGAACTCATTGAAAAGTACACTAAAAAATAAAGGTATTACTTTGAGTGATATTACGAAACCAGAACTTACCCAGATTGTCCAACAAAAATATGGGTTTAAGGACTGGGATGCTGTATGTGCAGCTATTGGTCATGGTGGTTTAAAAGAAGGTCAAATCGTCAATAGATTACATGAAGAATATAAGAAAAAAGTATGAGAAGAACATCGCTAAGCCTGCAGATGATATTATCAAAGAGGTTGTCGACACGAGCTTGGAACCAGCCAAAAAAAAGCAATCTAAAAGTGGTATCATGGTTAAGGGTGTTGAAGATTTAGCTGTGCGTTTTTTCTAAATGTTGCAATCCAGTACCAGGAGATGAAATTGTTGGTTTTATCACGAGAGGTCGTGGTGTATCTGTCCACCGTACGGATTGTACGAATGTCATTAACCTATCGGAAATAGAACGACATCGTCTGATTGAAGCAGAATGGCAGAACTTAGGTGAAAAACAAACAAACCGATTATATCAAGTGGAAATTCAGATTATTGGTTCTAATAAAGTTGGCTTATTAGTGGATGTATCCAAAGTTTTAACGGAAGAAAAAATACCCGTGAAATCATTAAATGCCAGATCTATTAAAGGAGAAAAATCCATTTTTAATGTGACCATGGAGATTAATGGTGTCAGTCAGTTAAATAAATTAACAAAGAAATTAAGAGCCATACAAGGCGTAGAAGAAATTATTCGAGCTAATAATTAAGAGCCTCGAGTGCATAGGATTAATGAATAAGAAGAAAGAGACACGGATGAGAGAGGATTAGTGACATGAGAGCTGTTATACAGAGAGTAAAGCATGCTTCTGTTGAAGTCCACGGCAAAAGCGTGGCAGAGATTAAACATGGCATCATGGTTTTGGTAGGATTCTTAGAGATTGATAATCCTAAGGTTCATGAATACATGTTAGACAAAATCGTTAATCTTCGCATATTTGAAGATGAAGCAGATAAAATGAATCTATCTGTAAAAGACGTGAATGGTGAGATACTCATCGTACCAAACTTTACATTATACGGCGATTGCAGAAAAGGTCGTCGACCTAGTTATTCAGGGGCTGCAAAGCCTGATAAAGCCAGAGAAATATTCCAATCATTTATTGAGATGGCAAAAGAAAAATACCCGAAGATACAGCAAGGTATCTTTCAAGCAGATATGAAAGTGACATTATTAAATGATGGGCCAGTCACACTGCTTTTAGATAGTGAAAAAGCATTCTAATAGGGCGAAGGAGTAAACGGATAGTGAAGAGGGATAGGGAAATCGCTCGTTACTATCCTTTTGTAAGAGGAGGCTTATAATGAGAGTTAAAACAATGTTACTAGGGGAACTAGGAACAAATGTATATGTGGTTTATGATGAAGAAAGTAAAGAGGCAGTGGTTATTGACCCAGCAGCTGATCCTGATAAGATCAGTCAATTCATTGAAGAGCAACATTTAAATCTTATGGGTATGTTAGTTACCCATGGTCACTATGATCATATACAGGCAATAGATGCTTTAAGAGAACAGTATGGCGTACCTGTTTTTTCAAGCAAGGAAGAAGGGGAACTGATGAAAGATCCCCATAAAAATTTATCTTTGCGTTTCAGTGGGAAAGCTATTTCAATTGAAACCAATGAATTAGTGGGTGATGGAGATATTGTCGAGTTTGGACATATTGAATTTGAGTGTATTACAGTACCTGGGCATTCTCCGGAGAGTATATGTTATTATAATCCCCTGCATCAATTGCTATTTAGTGGGGATACATTATTTCCTAGTGCTGTAGGTCGAATGGATTTCTATGAAGGTCATCCTGACACACTTATTACGTCTATAAAAGAAAGATTACTATGTTTACCGGATGATACAAAAGTGTATTCGGGACATGGTTTACGCACCACTATTGGTTATGAAAAGGATACAAATATGTTCTTGCAATAGATAGAGATGCAAAATTGAACAGTAATTATTAAGATGCCATGTATAGGAGTAGAAGGTTCATGAAATTATTATTAAAGGGACATGATTTTGAATATGAAATGAAAATGTTACTGAATCTGTTTTTTCCTAGAGAGGAATACCAAGTCGTGGATCAAGTAGCTTCTTCTGGAGTAACCATAGAAGCTGCATTAACAAATGATAACTACACGGTAACATATTATAAAGATGGCGCATATATCGTTTCATCAACAATTGATAGCGATGTACTTCAACATCTACCGGATAATCCTATCACAAGAAGAAAAGAGTCTAAGAAGTTATTGAAGAACCTTCTATACAATGTAGCCAACCATGTGACGGGAAAAGAACAACCATGGGGAATCTTAACAGGGATTCGTCCTACTAAGATTGTCTTTGAACTTGCCCAGCAATTTGGGTTAGACCAAGAACAAATAAGGCAACATTTACGAGATGATTATAAAATATCCTCAGAAAAAATTGATCTTATGTTAGAAATAGCAGAACATGAGTGGCCCATATTAGAGGCAAATAAAGAAGAGGAAGTCAATCTATACATTGGGATACCTTTTTGTCCTACAAGGTGTTTATATTGTTCTTTTACGTCTTATCCTATTGATAAGTGGGTACACAAGGTAAAGGATTACTTGGACGCTCTAGAAAAAGAAATGGCTTATATAAGTCGTAACCTTTTGCACGATAAAAAGATAAAAACCATCTATGTAGGAGGGGGTACGCCAACTGCTTTAGATGCAAAAGCGCTGGAACAATTAATGACCATGATTCATCAGTATTTTGATGTACCTGCTACACTAGAATTAACGGTTGAGGCAGGGCGACCGGATACGATCAACATGGACAAACTAAAGGTATTAAAAAAGCATGATGTCACACGTATTTCAATAAACCCTCAGACCATGAATGATAAGACTCTCAAGGTCATTGGTAGACACCATAGTGTGGAAGAGATTAAGACTGCATTTTCTATGGCTAGAGAGGTTGGGTTTGATAATATTAACATGGACCTTATACTAGGGCTACCTGGTGAAAGCTATCAAGATGTGATGCAGACTATGAAACAGATTAAGCCATTGAAACCAGACAGCCTAACGGTGCATACCATGGCTGTAAAAAGAGCATCTAAACTAAAAGAAACCCTTAATCAGTATGAACTTACTGGAGAATATGACATTGAGAAGATGATTGAGTTGGTCTATGACGAAGCAAAAGATATGGAGCTATTTCCATATTATATGTACCGTCAGAAGAACATGGTAGGTAATTACGAGAACGTTGGGTATTGTAGAAGGGGCAAAGTATGTGTTTATAATGTTGAGATTATGGAAGAAGCACAAACAATCTTAGCTCTAGGAGCAGGTGCCATCTCGAAAGTTGTTTTTCCAAGTGAGAAGCGTATTGAACGTATCGAAAATGTAAAAAATGTAGAACATTATATAGAGCGGATCGATGAAATGATAGAGCGCAAGAGAAAGTTTTTTGCAAAATAATAGGGGTTTACTTGATTAAGAAGGTGTAAGATGAGACTTAGTATAGGAGAAATGTCAAAACTACATGGTATTACTATTCAGACACTGCGCTATTACGATAAGATTGATTTATTAAAGCCATCTGAAGTAGACCCTAGGACGAATTATCGCTATTATTATCTAGAAGCTTGTGATCGGTTAGCAAGAATTAATATATTCAAATCCCTAGGATTACCACTAGAGGATATAAAAAAGAATGTTAAATGGCAATCTTACAGATACAGAACGGGTATTACTGTGTGCTCAAGATATGGTTAAAAAAAATAAGATAAAGCAGTTAAATAGTATACTTAAATACTTAGAAGATCAGGAAATAGATATTCAAGCTTTTAATACCCAAGAAGATTATACCAAACCGTATATAAAAAAAATTTGATGAACGCCATGGCTATCTTATTCCAGTAGATGAGCAAACCAATCTTGAAAATAGAATTAAAGCCATTCATTCCCTCGAAAGACAGCATCATATGCAGTCTGAAATTCTTTTTAGACCATCTAGACTCATAGGAATAAAAGCGGATGGTACGCTCTATCTGAAGAGTTTAGTAGCGATTCAACGTGAACAATATAAAGGAAAAACAAGGTAATTATACCTTAGAAAAAAGGCTTTTATGGTGTGATTAACCATATAGGAAATAGGGAGGGCATTAAAACATCTTACGAGTGCCTACGCCATTATATACAACAAAAAAAGGAATGAAAGCAAAAAAAACGAGGCTATTGAAATCATCACCATTAGTTCAGATTTATCTGTTCATGTAGATGAACAAGCGCTTCAAATTCAAATACCTCTCATATAATTACCTTCATTCCCATGTGATTAGATACCTTTTATCCAATCAAAGCCATAGGCTACAAGGGTATCAATAAACGCTTGATTACCAGAACAAGCCCAGTTTGCTGAGTAATGAAGGGCAAAGTATCGTTGAGCCATGTTGATGTGACCTTGTTCTTTCGTCTTTTTAATAAGTTCATCTGCATAGTCCTTACCACCCACATCTGAAGCTACTTTATAGATCGTTGATAGTTTACCTTCTGTAAGAGGGAAGGTTTTACCTTCATATTTTTCCCCATGTAAACGCAAGTTTTCTTCAATAGGAAGATCTTGATAGACTTCTTCATGAACAATGGCTTGGGTACCTAACTTACGTCTAGGTTCAGGGTATTTTGTGGGGTATCCAAGGCTTAATAAGACAACAGGAAAAAACACCACTCGGAATAGAGCATATTTCTTTTATTTCCATAAAGCAACTCTCTACAGTCCCAATATAAACTGATCCTAATCCTAAAGTATCTGCTGCCGTACAAATATTTTGAGCGCAGATGATGGTATCTTGTAAAGCTATCCAAAAATGGCGGTAGCTTTTAGTTGCTGTAAAGGGTGCATGACTTGCCTCTGCCCATTGACCTAATCGACGCCAATCAATGCAGAATAATAGATTCACGGGTGCATTTGCAACAATATTTTGCATACCACACTCATCCACTAAACGTGATTTCCTTTCTTTACTGGTAATTTTGATAATAGAATAGGGTTGAAGATTACCCCCTGTAGCCCCATGTAAACCAGCATTGATAATGTCATTTAGAATGTTATCTTCTATTGGCTTATCCTGGAAAGTTCGACAACTTGCCCTTTCGAATAGTAATCGCATGGTGTCATTAACATATTGATCTGTCATATTATGTACCTCCTTATGTGTGATAAATCTTAGTATACAGTCTATAGTAACAATAGAGTCAATAGAAAATACAAAAAAAATTAGTTAAATATGTGAGGCATAAATTAAGTTAAAGAGTAAGGTGCACACTGAAATAAATGAAGTTTTTTATGAAATAAAATAAAAGTAATCCATAAAAATAAAATAATTGTTTACAAAATGAAGTTGTAATGTTATAATTGGATAAAATATTTGATAAATTCTTTGATTGGAAAGAGTACTATTCTAAGTTTATTTCAGCGAGCCGTCGTTAGGTGTGAGGTACGGTATAGATAAGGTATAGGAATGGCTCCATGAGATGCTAAATGAAAGACAGTTGTTCAGTAGTTGATGCCGGGAACTCCCGTTATAGAGTTAGGATATCGAAGTTATTTTCCGTATCTGAATAGAATTCATATAGAATTGAGTGGTATAACGGTTTTTTCGTCTCAAGTGGCGAGAGGACCGTTTTTTAGTATAAAGCTTTATTAAATACATAAGTAATGTATTGGTAAATAGGCTTAACACACAATTCTTGTATTAGGTGGCATAGCGAAATAACCATTTCGTCCTAAATAGGGACGGGATGGTTTTTTATTGTTTAATTGGTAATGTGAAGAAGATAAAGGAGGCTGCAATGAAAAAAAATAAGATTAAAGCCCTATATGGCCATAATTTCTGGAGATGTAGATACACCTGTTACATTGTATCAAAAATATGTAGGCGACAAGATTGGTTTTTTATTAGAGAGTAATGAACAACCCAAGGGGAGGTATTCTTTTTTAGGGACTAATCCCTATATGATTATTGAGGGTAGTGCCAATGGGATGGTTACTGTGACTAAGGAAGAGGGGCACATTTCAAAACAGAAGAGCAATCCATTGGAGATTGTAAAGGATTATCTTCAAAAGTATGAAGTAATCAATGAAACGTCCATACCTTTCGTGGGAGGGGCTGTTGGCTCTGTTGGGTATGATATGATACGCCAGTATGAGGAGTTGCCTCAAATAAATGAAGATATCATTGGTGTCCCAGACATGCATCTTTTATTTGTGAAGGAACTCATTGCTTACGATCATGAAACCCATAGGATTCATATTATTGTTCTAGAAAAAAGACGGGGTAGATGGTGAACAGTTGGCAAGAGAAAAAAATCAAAAAGATTCAATTGGCGCTGGGACAAGAATATAATCATAAGCCGCTAGATGATACCAAAAGAGAAGAGATTATCTTTCGGAGCCATATGGACAGAAAAAAAACCTTTGAAAAAAGCAGTACAGCGAGCAAAAGCTTATATCTATGAAGGGGATATTTTTCAAGTAGTTTTATCCAGACGTTGGAGTGGTCAGTTAGGAGAAGCCCCCTTTAGTATTTATCGTAAGCTAAGGCAAGTCAATCCATCCCCTTATATGTTTTATTTCAATTTTGAAACCTATCAGATAGCGGGAAGTTCCCCAGAGATGCTTGTTGAACATAGAAAAAAGGTAATACGTAATTGCCCAATAGCAGGTACCATAAGACGAGGTGGTACAGAAGAAGAGGATCTTCAGAACGCAATCCAATTATTAGAAGATGATAAGGAACGAGCTGAACATACCATGTTGGTTGATTTAGGAAGAAACGATATGGGAAAAGTTTCTAAGATTGGAACAGTTAATGTAAAGTCTTTTATGGAGGTACATAAATACTCCCATGTAATGCATCTTGTCTCCCTTCTTGAAGGTCAGAAGAGAACGGATATGGATATCTTTCAAGCTTTGATGAGTTTTTTACCTGCAGGTACATTATCAGGGGCTCCCAAGATTAGAGCCATGGAAATCATAGATGAATTAGAAGAAGAGAAACGTGGTATATATGGAGGGGCTATTGGTTATTTTGGTTTTGATGAAGATATGGATATGTGTATCGTCATTCGAACAATGGTAATGAAAGATGATACCATTTACCTGCAAGCTGGAGCTGGTATCGTTGCTGACTCAGATGAAACAAAGGAATATGAAGAAACAGAGAATAAAGTGAAGGGACTAATGGTAGCGATTAAGGGTTGCTAGGAAGAAAGTTAGTCAGAAGGAGGCGCTAGATGATTATATTAATTGATAATTATGATTCATTTACCTATAACCTATATCAATATTTAGGCGAATTTGAAGATGATATTCGTGTATATAGAAATGATAAGATAACGGTTCAAGAGATTATGGACATGAAGCCGAATCATATTGTTATATCACCAGGACCGGGTAAACCAGATGATGCAGGAATATGTTTGGCATTAATTCAGGCTGTTGCAGGTCAGATTCCCATACTTGGTGTATGTCTAGGACATCAGTGTATTGGGCAGGCATTTGGAGGTCGTGTTGTACATGCAAAAGAAATTCATCATGGTAAGAGTAGTATGATTCATCATCATGAAGAAGGTGTTTTTTATGGTTTGGAAAGCCCATTAAAAAATAGCCAGATATCATTCATTAGCAGTGGATTCTGAGACATTACCTCATTGTTTAGAGGTCATGGCTAAGACAGATGACGGTGAGGTTATGGCAATAAAACATGAAGATTTCCAAGTGATAGGCATACAATTTCATCCGGAATCGGTTTTGACCGTAGAAGGTAAAAAGATAATAGAGAACTTTGTAGGTGTTAAACAAGATCATAGATTAATTGGATAAAGGAGTGGATAGCGATGTTAAGAAAGGCGATTGATAAATTAAGATGTGGTGTGAGTTTGACAAAAAGTGAAATGGTAGCTGCCATGGAACAAATGATGGAAGGTCAAGTTAGTGATATACAGGTAGCTAGTTTTTTTAACAGCTATGTCCATGAAGGGAGAAACCGTAGAAGAGGTTACTGCAGGAGCTCAGGTATTAAGGGAAAAAGCATGCCACATTGAACTAGGTGGATTGGAAGCTATTGATACATGTGGCACAGGTGGAGATGGCGGTGGCACCTATAATATATCAACTGCTGTGGCATTTGTAGCAGCAGCAGCAGGGGTACCCGTCGTTAAACATGGTAATCGATCTGTATCCAGTAGATGTGGTAGTGCTGATGTGTTAGAAGCTCTTGGAGCTAATATTCATATAACACCTCATGAAGCTGAAGCAATGATCAGGGATATAGGGATATGCTTTGTATTTGCACCAGCGTATCATGGTACCATGCGTCATGTAGGCAAGGTACGAAAAGAATTGGGATTTCGAACCATGTTCAATATGCTAGGACCTTTAGTTAATCCAGCAAAGGTCAGTGGGCAAGTTATCGGTGTATTTGATGAACGTTTGACGGAAAAGATGGCTCATGTATTAAGGGAGTTGGGACAAAAAGAGCTCTCGTGGTTCATGGAAAAGATGGATTGGATGAACTAAGTGTGACAACAGATAGTGTCGTATCTGAACTAGTAGGTCAGAAGATACATACTTACAGTATTAGCCCAGAGCAATATGGTATGAGTAGATCTAAGATGGAAGATATTCAGGGTGGAGATGTGAATACGAATGCTTCTATTATTAAGGCGTTATTTAGTGGTTCTAAGGGCAGTAAACGCGATATATTAGTCCTTAATGCAGGTGCTGCTCTTTATATAGGTAATCAAGCTAACAGCATAGAAGAAGGGATTAAACAAGCAGAATATGTACTGGATAACCAATTGGTGCTTAAAAAGCTAGATGATTTTATTCAATACTCCAATCGATTAAAAAAGAGCATGTGATATAGCAGATGAAGTATTCATATCAGATGAAAGGAAGTATGTATACATGGAAAGAAAGCGGATATACTTGGATGATATTATCAAACAAAAAAGACGACGCCTAGAAGAAAAATACAAAGGATATAATAAATTAAACTTATTAGAAAAAATCACATCTTTACCTGAACGCCCATCATTCTATGAGGCTATAGAAAAAGATGGTTTATCCATTATTGGTGAAATAAAAAAGGCATCACCATCTAAAGGACTTATCCGAGAGGCATTTAATCCTATAGCATTGGCAGATAGCTATAAAAATGTAGTAGATGCCCTGTCTGTATTGACTGAAGAAGATTATTTTCAAGGACATGATAAGTATCTAAGAGACGTTAGTAAAAGAGTAGCCATTCCAACCTTATGTAAAGATTTTATACTTGATGACATACAACTATATCATGCCAAATCATTAGGTGCTAGTTGTGTTTTATTAATCGTAGCCATTCTTGAGGATAAGCAATTGATAGATTTTATTAAGCTTGCTAAAAAGTTAGGCATGGATGCATTAGTGGAAGTGCATACCCACAAAGAGATTGAAAGGGCTGTCTGTGCTGGTGCCAAGATAATCGGTATTAATAATAGAGATTTAACAAGCTTTAAAGAGGATGTAACAACGACTCTACGTCTACGTCCTTCTGTACCGGATGATTGCTTAGTGGTTAGTGAAAGTGGTATAAGAGGTGCAGAAGAAATAGACAAGTTGCGTGACAGCCATATAGACGGCATTCTAGTGGGAGAGAGCTTCATGCGTTGTAAGGATATAGGAGAAAAGGTAAAGGAGTTAAGAGATGCTTATGAGACCTAAGATTAAGATATGTGGCATTAAGAAAAAAGAAGAAGCTATGATGCTCAATAACTACCCAGTTGATTATATAGGCTTTATTTTTTGCTAAAAGCAAGCGACAGGTATCCTTGGAGCAAGCTAAGGTATTGAGAAAACTGGTGAGACCTGAGATTAAGGTAGTAGGTGTTTTTTGTTAATGAAGACAGTCACAGGATTAATCAGATAGCAGATGCATGCAGGTTAGATATTGTGCAATTGCATGGTAACGAAGATGATGATTTTTGTAAGAAAATCATATTACCAAGATGGAAAAGTATAGGTGTGAAGGATCCATCTAGTCTCGAACAAATATCATCTTATCGTCATATTGATGGGATTATACTGGATACTTATCATAAAGGTGTTAGTGGTGGTACGGGTAAGACCTTCAGATGGGACTTAGTGAAAGATATTTCTAAGGAACAATTCTTAATATTAGCTGGTGGTCTTAACCCGGATAATATTATAGCAGCCATGACAGAGGTGAACCCCCATGTACTCGATGTTAATTCAGGTGTAGAGACTCATTTGATTAAGGATGAATACAAAGTAAAAGCATTATTTAACCAGATAAATAGGCACTAAGGTAAGGAGGAAAAATGATGAAACGAAAATTTGGAGAATATGGTGGACAATACGTCCCCGAGACATTAATAAATCCATTGATTGAACTTGAAGAAACGTACAAGAAATACAGGTATGATGAAGAATTTCTGAAGGATTATACCTATTATTTGAAAGACTATGTAGGCAGGCAATCACCTCTATACTATGCCAAATCGCTGACCAAACATTTAGGTGGCGCTAAGGTTTATCTAAAACGAGAAGACCTTAATCACACAGGCGCTCATAAAATTAACAATGTAATCGGTCAACTACTATTGGCTAAGCGAATGGGTAAAGAGAAAATTATTGCCGAGACTGGTGCTGGACAGCATGGAGTAGCAACAGCAACAGGGGCAGCTCTATTTGGTATGGCATGTACGATTTTTATGGGTGAAGAGGATATTCGTAGACAACGCTTAAATGTATTTAAAATGCGTTTGTTAGGCGCTAAGGTACAGCCTGTAACATCTGGTACAAAGACATTGAAAGATGCTACAAACGAGGCAATAAGAGAATGGGTAAAGCATGTAGAAGATACTTTTTATGTCATTGGGTCTGTTGTAGGACCTCACCCTTATCCCACCATGGTTCGAGATTTTCAGCGGGTTATTGGTGATGAGGTAAAAGCCCAAATATTACAAAAAAAAGAAAGTAGGTTACCGGATATGGTCATTGCCTGTGTTGGTGGTGGTAGTAATGCAGCTGGGATTTTTTATCCGTTTATTAATGATACAGATGTAGCATTGGTTGGTGTTGAAGCCGCAGGAGAAGGCATTGCAACTGGTAAACATGCAGCTGTTCTATCAGAAGGTGCAGAAGGCAAAAAAAAGGTGTGCTTCATGGTATGAAGACATATTTGCTAGTGGATGATGATGGAAACATTAAGCCAGCTCATTCTATATCAGCAGGACTTGATTATCCAGGAACAGGACCTGAACACGCCTATCTTCATACTTTAGGTAGAGCTACATATGAAGCAATATCTGACAAAGAAGCACTTGAAGCATTCCATGTGTTGTCTGAAAAAGAAGGGATTATACCAGCTTTAGAAAGTGCTCATGCCATAGGCTATGCTCTAAAAATAGTTTCCCAACTGGATAAAGATAAAATCGTAGTGATCAATGTATCGGGTAGAGGGGATAAAGATGTTCAGACGGTATTAAGCATGACACCATAAGTTAGCTTCAAATAGTGAATAATAAAGTTTAAGAATGGAGTGAGTATATGTGTAATCGTATTAAAGCCGCGTTTGAGGCACTAGAAGTTAAGGGAGAAAAAGCATTTATAGGTTATCTAACGGCAGGAGATCCTGATCTTAATAAGACAGAAGCATTTGTATATGCACTAGAAAAGGGTGGTGCCAATATCATAGAATTAGGTATTCCTTTTTCAGATCCACTGGCAGATGGACCTACAATTCAAGAAGCAGGGCAACGGGCCTTGGCTGCAGGTGTTACCATAGATAAGATATTGAACATGGTAGAGGGTATAAGAAAGAATACAAACATACCTCTTGTATTCATGGTCTACTACAATACAATTCTGATACATGGTGTAGAAAAATTCATTAAGCGTTGTCATGAAGTGGGCATAGATGGTATCATTGTGCCAGATTTACCACTAGAAGAAAGAAGTGAGTTATTAGAGGTGTTAGATGCATACCCTATAGCTTTTATTCCATTAATAGCACCAACGTCAAAAGATAGAATTAAAAAGATCATAGATGGATGTAGTGGCTTTGTTTATTGTGTGTCTTCATTAGGCGTAACAGGTGGTAGGTCTAATTTTTTATGAGGATATTACACCGTATCTAAGACTTGTGAAAAAACATGCTCATATACCTATTGCAGTGGGATTTGGTATATCCAGTAGAGAAGATATTCAGAGATTAGAAAATGAAGTGGATGGTGTTATCATTGGTTCTGCTATTATGAGGAAGATACAAGAAACCAATGGAGATGAAGTTGCTTTAGAGGCTTACATTAAAGAGCTTAGTAGTAGCAGATAGACGTCAAAACTTAAAAAAGATATAATAAAAGTACTTGACAAAAGTGTTACAAACGAATACACTGTAAGAAACCATTTTCAGAAAAACAAATAGATTAACATGAAGATGAGGAAAAGTACATGGTGATTACCTATTACAGAGAGAGAAATGAAGATTACTTATTTTAGAGAAGTAATCAAAGGCTGAAAAGTTTCTTATTAGGACAGTATGGAAAGACACCTCAGAGTGGTTCGTTGAAAGGTATAACGAGTAAACGAATTCGGTTCATCACCGTTAAAAGATTAGAGCGGAAACTTAGGTTTCTATTAGGGTGGTACCGCGGAATGTACGTATATACATCTCGTCCCTGACTTATTAGTCAGTGGCGGGATTTTTTGATTTGTGGATTAAAAAACAAGGAGTGAATGTGATGTTAACGAAAGCACCAAGAGGTACAAAAGATATCTATGGTAATTATATTAGTACTTGGAAATATCTTGAAAAGACAGTTAATGACATTTGTACGAATTTTGGATTTAATGAAATTAGAACACCTATTTTTGAACATACAGAATTATTTCAACGAGGTGTAGGGGAAACAACAGATATTGTACAAAAGGAAATGTACAGTTTTACAGACAAAGGTGACCGTAATATTACCCTTAAGCCAGAAGGAACAGCAGGTGTTGTTCGAGCATATCTAGAGAATAAAATGTATGGCGATGCTCAACCAACAAAATTATTCTACCTTACACCAGCTTTTCGTTATGAACGACCACAAGCAGGACGTTATCGACAGTTCCATCAATTTGGTGTAGAATTATTTGGCTCAGAACATCCATCAGCAGATGCAGAAGTTATTGCTTTAGGTGCTAACATGCTTAAGCGCCTTGGTATTAATAATGTTCAGCTTCATATCAATAGTCTTGGTGGGCCAGAATGTAGAAAACAATATAACGACACATTAAAAACATTCTTAGATCAACATATGGATACGCTATGTCCAACATGCCTTGAAAGATATGAGAAAAATCCATTACGTATTTTAGATTGTAAAAATCCAGATTGTAAAGAGGTATTACAAGATGCGCCACTGGCAAAAGATCAATTAAATGGTGAGTGTAAAGCACACTTTGAAGGTTTATTACAACTTCTAGATGCCATGGGTATTGAATATGTGGTTGACCCTTGGATTGTAAGAGGTCTTGATTATTACACACGAACCGTATTTGAATTTATCTCCACAGACATTGGTGCTCAAGGTACAGTATGCGGTGGTGGACGATACGATAAACTTATTGAAGAGTGTGGTGGGAAACCAACACCTGCTGTAGGATTTGGAGCAGGAATTGAAAGACTCATTATGACCATGGAAGCTGTTAATGGTCCTATGGTATTCGATCCTAATCGAGATATATATTTAGGTGCTATGGGTGATGATGCTATGAAAACAACATTTGCACTTGTAAATCGTTTAAGAGAGAATGGCATATCTGCTGAAACAGACTTGATGAGTCGTAGTGTTAAAGCGCAGATGAAGTATGCCAATAAAATTGGTTCTAGATACTCTGCTATTATAGGCGATAATGAAATTGCTGAGAATCGAATTCGTGTGAAGAACATGGAAGATGGAGAAGTGGCAGAAGTGCAGATTGATCAGTTGGTTTCATTTATGAAAGAACAAACGAAATAACACTAATTATAAAGTGAGTAAGCAGATAATGATCAGATAGTTTAGGTTATGCTTACTGATACGTGTCACAAGTAAGAACATTTTTTAGTCAATTGAAAAATTAAAATAGATAAGAAATATAAAGGAGGTCATATCATGAGTGAATCAATGCAAGGCTTAATACGTTCCCATAAATGTACGGAGGTAAGTGCTAAGAATATTGGTGAAAAAGTAACATTAATGGGATGGGTTCAGAAAAGAAGAGATTTAGGGAAATTAATCTTTGTTGATGTGAGAGATATATCAGGCATTATCCAAGTGGTTTTTTGACACGAGCAATATTGGAGAAGAAGGCTTTAAAAAGGCAGAAACCATTCGTAGTGAATTTGTTATTGCTGTTGAAGGTATCATTCAAAAACGTGAAGGTGCCGTTAATGAAAACATGAAGTCAGGTGATATTGAAGTGAGTGCAGAGTCACTAAGACTCTTATCCGAGGCTGAGACACCACCTTTCCACATTGAAGAAGATAGTAATGTAAAAGAGGACCTAAGACTTAAGTATCGTTACTTAGACCTTAGAAGACCAGATTTACAACGTAAAATGGTGATGAGACACCATGTTGCAAAAGCAACAAGAGATTTCTTAAGTGAAGAAGGTTTTCTTGAGATTGAAACACCAATGTTGACAAAGAGTACACCAGAAGGTGCAAGAGATTATTTAGTACCTAGTCGTGTACATCCAGGCAACTTTTATGCATTACCTCAATCACCACAGATTTTTAAACAACTATTAATGTTATCAGGCTACGATCGTTATTTCCAAATCGTAAAATGTTTCCGTGATGAAGATTTACGTGCTGACAGACAGCCTGAATTTACACAAATCGATTTAGAGTTATCATTCGTTGATGAAGAAAAAGTAATGGATGTTAACGAGCGTTTACTTCAAAAGCTATTTAAAGATACGTTAGACGTAGATATTACATTACCTATTCAGCGATTAACCTATCAAGAAGCCATGAACAGATTCGGTTCTGATAAGCCAGATTTACGTTTTGGTATTGAATTAGTGGATGTTTCAGATTTTGTAAAAGACTGTGGTTTCAAAGTATTCTCAGGCGCTATTGAGAGTGGAGGAAGTGTTCGGGGTATTAATGCTGAAGGTCTTGGAAATTTACCAAGAAGGCAGATTGATGCTTTAACAGATTTGTCTAAGACTTTTGGAGCAAAAGGATTAGCCTACATTGTGATTAATGAAGATGGCACGTATAAGTCTTCTATTGCAAAGTTCTTTACAGAAGAGGAATTAGCGGATATTGTAAAAGCATTAGATGGTAAACCAGGCGATTTATTATTATTCTGTGCGGATAAGAACAGTGTGGTATTTAGTACACTTGGTAACTTAAGACTTGAAATTGCTAAGCGACTTGAACTCTTAGATAACAAAGAGTATCGATTTGTATGGGTAACAGAGTTCCCACTGCTTGAGTGGAACGAAGACCAACAACGTTTTACAGCCATGCATCATCCATTTACAATGCCTATGGAAGAAGACTTACAGTATCTTGAGTCTGATCCAGGTCGTGTAAGAGCTATTGCTTATGATATGGTTCTTAATGGTTGTGAGCTTGGTGGAGGTAGTATTAGAATTCATCAGAGAGATATTCAGGAGAAGATGTTTGCAGCTCTTGGGTTTAGCAAGGAAGATGCTTATGAGCGTTTTGGATTCTTGTTGAATGCTTTTAAATATGGTGTGCCACCTCATGGTGGATTGGCATATGGACTTGATAGAATTGTGATGTTAATGACAGGTTCGGAGAGTATTAGAGACGTTATTGCATTCCCTAAGGTGAAGGATGCGTCTTGTCCGATGACAGAGGCGCCAGGCAAGGTTGAGGAGAAGCAGTTAGATGAATTAGGGCTTAGAATTGATACGATAGAAGTTTAGATGTGAAATACTCATATGCTAGATTAGTGTATGGGTATTTTTATAATTAGCTATGGAAGTTTCCGTAGCTGACTATGTATGCTCTATAAATTAGTTCAGGCTAAATATTTGAAGCATGTTCTAAGTTCACGAAACACCATATTTCTAAACCTTAAAACTCCCGTTGGTCAGGCACTTAAGGTTCTTAACGAAATATGGTGTTTCGTTCACTAAGAACATCTAACAAATATTTAGAAATCACGTTATTTATAGAGCATACATAGTCAGCTACTAGGATAGAGATTGTCGGTAGGCGATATGGGGAGGTTTTTAGATGGATGAAGTGATGGAGAAGTGCATCTTTTGTCAGGTAGTTTGTGGTGAGATAGAGGTTGTAAGGGTATATGAGGATGAGCTGGTGGTATGTTTTATGGATATAGAGCCTATTAATGAGGGGCATATGTTGATTGTGCCTAAAAGGCATGTGTTGGATGGGGATGAGTTGACTGATGATGAGGCAAGGGCTATTATGGATGTGTCCAGAAGATTAATACGGGTGCTGAAGGAGAGGTATAAGCCTTATGGTTATAGTATGATGCAGAATGGTGGTGCGTTTAATGATATAGGGCATTATCATATGCATGTGTTTCCAAGGTATGAGGGTGATGGTTTTGGGTGGACTTATGGTGAGATAGAGGAACCTAGAGCAGCAGAGATTGTAGGTAGAGAGATGAGAAAGTTATTAAACGGTTAAGTAAGTTGTAACTTGCGATAAAGCGATGGTGAATAACTGGTGTGGGTTTTGAAAATTTCCGAAAAATAGTTTTGAGATGTAAACCCAAGTTGTGTACTGATTTCTTTAATGGTTAAGTCGGTGCAAGTGAGTAAGGTTTTTGCCATAGACATTTTTTTTATTGATAATGTATTGGTGTGGCGTAATATGAAAGTAGCGTTTAAATAATTCAATAAAGTAATTGGTACTAAAGCCTGCAATATCAGCTAATTCCTTAATAGAAAGGGGATTGCTGATATTTTTTTTCTATATAAGCGATGATATGATGCATATCATTGGTTAATTGATTGTTTTTTTAAGCTTAGTTTATTCGAATGATGGTTAATATACCCGTGTATAAGTTCCAATAGTTTACTTTGGTACAGTAAACTATTTCCTATTGCATCAACGCGATAGGCTTTTAGCATGGTCTGAAAAAGGTTTGTATACATGTCAACGCTGGAACAGGTTACATGATTGGGGATGTGGATAAAATCGTATAAGCGACTACCACTTAACTGGGCGGAAAAATGACACCAGTATTTTGTTGCAGTATGACATTGGTGTGTGTGAAAAGATTGTATGTTTCCACCAGGAATATAATACAGTTCACCAGATTGTGCAACAAATTCTGTATCGTTATATCTAATCCAAATACTGCCGTCTAAGACAAAACCGATACTGTCATATTCAAAGTAAGAATTTTGACTGTACCAAGATTGATCACATAAGGTATGACCGACATTTTTTAATTCTATTTCCATATGATCAAATATTTGATTGTATAATGCGATTTGATTATCCATAAGATGTTCCCCTGTTTTTTTTCATTTATTTGTGCCATGACTTGTTTACTTGCAAGGACAAAGTGATAACAAAAGTGGAAAAACTTATGTTCACACTTAGGTACAGTATAAGTTTTTTTTCTAATGTTCGTCAACGGCAGATTGGCATTACTGGATTTTGTTTAAGTATCTCATGATTTTTCCTATATGCTTACAGGTAAATCAGGGATATACTAGGTATAAAGATAGTATATTGGAGGAGATTAGATGACAGGTAAAGAGCGCGTTAGAGCAACCTTTAATAGAGAAAAAAAAGTGGATAGAAACCCCTTTTGGAAAGGAAATCCTACCAGTGAGGTTGAAGAGTTGCTTTGTGAGCATTTTAGTATGCCAACAGGGATAGTATAGCATTAAGTGAACAGTTAGGTGATGATTTCGTATGGTTACCAGCAGGTGCATTTTGGAAGCACCCAGAAGGAAAAGGTATGTTCAGTGAAATCATGGGTAAGAGAGAAACCTTAAGTGAAGGGGGGAACCTATGCAGATGTGACTTTAGAAAACGTGGATACACTGCCATGGCCAGATGCTGAGTATATCGATGTAGATGGATACATTAATCATATACAGAAAGCCAATGATAAAGGCTTGGCTGTTTTTGGAGGCATGTGGTCACCTTTTTTTTCATCTTGTAGCAGACTTCTTCGGCATGGAAGATTATTTCATCAAGATGTATACAGAGCCTGAATTAGTTGAAGCGGTGACACATAAATTTGTTGATTTTTTACTTAGCTGCCAATAAAAGAATTTTTGAAGGATGTAAAGGTAAAGACGTATTATTCGGCTTCTTCTTTGGCAACGATTTTGGAAGTCAACTTGACATATTGATTAGTCCTCAATTATTTAGAAAGTTTGTCTTACCAAGTTTTAAAAAACTTGTTCACTTAGCAAAAGATTATGATTTAAAGGTAATGCTTCATTCCTGTGGCGCCATTTCTAAGGTTATCCCAGATTTGATTGAGACAGGTATGGATGCGTTACATCCACTTCAAGCAAAAGCGCAAGGTATGTCTGCAGAAGAATTGGTTCAGTATAAAGATGATATTATCTTCGTAGGAGGAGTAGATACACAAGTGCTATTACCTAATGGTTCACCTCTGGAGGTTATGGAAGAAGTGGAACGCTTAAAAAGTATCTTTGGAGATGGGTTCATCATATCTCCAAGTCATGAAGCTTTACAGAGTGATGTACCACTTGAGAATATATTTGCTTTACAAAAAAGCAGCAACACATTAATATAAGATTTATATAAAAAAGCATTAAAAGATAAAAGTTCCTAAAACAAACCTTTCTCAAAAAAATCCATGGACTTATAGTAAGCATTTTGATACTATAAAGAAGTGGATTTTATTTATGTTTAAAAATATAAGTAAAATGAAAGATATGAAATTACCTATATAAGAAGTTGTTAGTAACAAGATAATAATTGGCAGAAATAGAAAAGGTGAAAAAACATGGCAGAAATAGGTGTTGTTATAAAAGAAACCAGTGACTATGTGACTGTGAAATTAGAGAGAAAAGAAGCATGTGCCAAATGCCGCGCGTGTACAGCAGGTATGACATCAAAAGACATGATTATTGAAGCAGAGAATCGCTGTAGAGCTAAATCCGGTGATTATGTTAAAATATCTCTTGAACAGAGTAACTTTCTTCAAGCAGTATTTATTATGTATACGGTTCCCCTTATATTTTTATTTGTTGGACTTGGGGTAGGTTATGGTATTGGACATGCATTACAATTTGGTAATACAGAACTCCTTGCTATTGTTTGTGGATTCGTATTATTAGCAGTAGCATATTTTTTAATAAGAGCCAATGAAGAGAAATGGAAAAGTAAAAAAGTTTCGCCCAGTAGCAGAAGAAATTGTTCATGAGAAAGAGCTATAAGGATATAAAGGGGAGAGATCCATGGAAGTAGATCGAGGGAAAGCATCTCATAAACTATCGCAGTTAGATCTGAAATTTAGCAAAGGTTCTTATGATATTGAGATGTATTGGTTTAGAATGATGACTGTAGATCATAATTGGTATATAGGTCGTCATACCCATTCAGCATATGAATTTCATTTTGTGGCAGAAGGGATGTCTTCTGTTAAGACAGATACAGATGAATTCATTGTGAAAGAAGGACAATTCTATCTCACGAAACCTGGTGAGTATCATGAACAGGTGAACATCGATGGTAAGCGCTATGTAGAGTACTGCATGCATTGCCAAATTACGTTGAATAATAAAGCTAGTACAGAGGATATTCTCATCTATAAGATATTGAATGAGAGTTTATGTCAAGCTTATGATGACTTTAATGGGATTATAAAACGGTTTGAAGAAGTTCTGGCTTGTGCTTACTATGAAAAAATAGGCTATTATGGCCAGATACAACTTTATATTTTATTAATTATTACATCTGCTGTTCAAGTCATGAGTGAAGGCAAACACTATGATTATGATGTACCACTTAAACATAAAAAAGGGCGATTATAGATTTGAATTAATGAGTCAATATATCAAAGATAATATTAACAGTCCAATTATGATAAAACACATTGCGGATTATATGTATCTTAGTGAAAAGCAGATAAGTCGTATTATTAAAAAGAAAACAGGTTTATCTACGAAACAGTATATTAATCATATTAAGCTGAAAAAGGCTAAAGCATTATTAAAGGACACAGACATGTTAATGAAAGAGATAGCTGAACAATTGGGGTTTTCAAGCGAATATTATTTTAACCAGTTTTTTAAAAGAGAAGAGGGATTTCCCCCTGGATTTTTTAGGATGAATACATCTTTTTAATGCTATGGGAAAACGAATCGCTTATCTTGTCTTATAGGAAAATTCTACTTTTAAGCATATGGAATAGAAACATCTCCATATGCGTTATGAAACTTTCCTAACGACTAAAACTTCCTACGGAAGACGAGGGGAAGCCTCTTTTCTTGAATGTCCCAAAATCATAAAGATAAGTCTATTAAACACATTTTAATGACAGCATTTTACTTCTATAATGAACGTATTCAGAGATAAAATTGAAATACGTCATGTAGTTGAAAAGTGCTGTTTTTTTTTGCTAGTAAGCATCATAAAACTTAAAGACGTAATCATTGTGGGGAGTGAAGGAAATGAATGAAATAAGTAGGGAGCTTCTGGAAGAAGCCAGGTATTACTGTAAAGAGTTGTCTGAGCATGAGGTACTTAAAAAGTATTGGGATTCTCTTAGTCTAATTTTAAAAGGGAGTACTGCAAGAGGGACTGCAGATGCGTATTCAGATATTGATCTTGTATTCTTTTGTTCCGAAGATGTAAAAGTAAAGATTATTGAGGCGTATTATGAAGCTGGGTTAACGGACCGAAAAGATGGTGTATTCCTTCCTTTGCCTGATTGGATTGGGCACTATCATGTAGAAAGTTATAAGAAGCTTAGTGCTTATTTTGAAACTAAGAATTATGAGGACGTATGGGAGTATACCCATGTAAAGGTTCTGCATGATGCAGATAATCAGTTCGCTAATATCATTGATAAGTACACACGTAAACCTTTTGTAAACTTAGACGATATTAAAAGCCAGTATTTGAATATGCAACTGGATCTTGATTGGATGAGACATCCTCTTAAGCGTGGTGACGAGATGAGTGTCTATGTTTTTGGTGGAAGGCTCATTAAAAAAAATATGTCAGGCTTATTATCTCTTAGATCAAGAGGCTTATCCTAATGATAAATGGTTATTCTATCATGCCCAAGATACAACTTTAGGAAAATTGCATAAGGATAAGGTATTAGCTTTTAGTAAAAAAAATATGTTGCATAAGGATGATCCTATCCCATGTGGATTAGAATTAAGTGAGTATCACCAGTATATGACGGCAGAAACTCTTATTCAGGATATTGTGGAATATATTCGAGAAAAATACGGTGATTATCCTTGGTTAGATGAATGGTATTTATATGTGTAGGAGGTGTTTATAGATGTTTTTCGAAATTGAGCGATTATCGAAGATTGTTCAGGAATTACATCAGTTACGTTATTTGAAGAGACATACTTTTGATCATGTATGGATGAAAGATGGTTTTTATAAGGATATTGTTGACGTAGAAGAAGCTAATGAGCCTTGGATTGCGTTTGATAAAATTGACCGCTGGGGTGGTAAAGAGAAATACGCTTGGTTTAGAAATGAAGTGACAGTCCGAGAGGATTATGTAGGAAAGAAATTAGTTTACAAAGTGATGACCAGTCGTAAAGATGAGTGGGATTCACGTAATCCGCAATTTCTTATTTTCGTAAATGGAAAAATCATTCAAGGTTTAGACGTGAATCATCAAGAAACTATCCTAACAGAAAGCGCTGAGCTTGGGGAGAAGTTTCTAGTGGACTTACAAGGTTATGGTGGTAGTATTGGTAATATTGCTGATTGTATTCATGAGATAAGTATATTGGATGATCGTATTGAACGGTTATTCTATGATCTTCATGTGCCACTTGAGGTCGTTAAGATGCTTGATAAAGAAGATAAAGACCGCATAGACACCTTGAAGTACCTTATCCACGCTATTAATCTAATTGATTTTAGAAAACCCTATAGTGAGTGTTTTTATGGAAGCATTGATACTGCAACAAAATATCTTGAAGAGGCGTTCTATGGTAATTTCTGTGACCCAGATGGTAAAGTGATTACTTGGTGTGTAGGGCATACTCATATTGATGTAGCTTGGAGATGGGACTTAGCTCAGACCAGGTTAAAAGTACAACGTAGTTACGCGTCAGTCTTTGAACTCATGAAGCAATATGATGCATATATATTCATGTCCAGCCAACCACAACTTTATCAATTTTTGAAAGAAGAGCGGCCAGAATTGTATGCGCTTCTAAAAGAAAAAGTTAAAGAAGGTCGTTGGGAACCAGAAGGTGGTATGTGGGTAGAGGCAGATTGTAATTTGACTTCTGGTGAATCCCTTGTTAGGCAAGTGCTCTATGGTAAACAATTCTTTAGGAAAGAGTTTGGTGTAGAGAATAAGATACTATGGTTACCAGATGTGTTCGGTTATAGTGCTGCATTACCGCAGATATTGAAAAAATCATCTATTGACTATTTTATGACCACTAAGATCAGTTGGAATGAGTATAATAAATTACCTTATGATACTTTTGAATGGGAAGGCATTGATGGATCTAAGGTGTTATCCCATTTTGTTACCACAGCTAATTTTGATAATTTACCTGAACGTTATTTTACAACGTATAACGGTTATATTGATCCCAAGTCTGTGAAAGGTGCTTGGGAACGATATCAACAAAAGGATATAAGTAATGAAGTATTAATCAGTTACGGCTATGGTGACGGTGGTGGTGGCCCATCAAAAGATATGTTTGAAATTGCTAGACGACTTGAAAAAGGTATCAAAGGATGCCCTATTGTGAAGATGGGGACAGCTACAGAGTTCTTTGAACGTTTAGATGCTAATGTATCACAAAATAAGAAGTTGCCAAGATGGGTCGGAGAATTATATTTTGAATATCATCGTGGGACATTAACGAGTATGGCACGTAATAAACGTTATAATCGTAAGTCTGAATTTCTGTATGAAGACATTGAGTGGCTATCCATGATGGCTCATTTGGTGGATGATAGACCTTATCCAAAAGAAGCTATTGATTTTGGATGGGAGATTATATGTTTAAATCAATTCCATGACATTATACCTGGTTCCTCTATTAAGAAGGTATACGAAGATTCTAAAGAGCAATATGAAGATATTCTTAAAAAAGGTGAAACCCTTAAGAAACAAGCTCTTAAAGCCATTGTCTCTAAGGTTCAAGTGGAGAATGAAGCCATAATTGTCTTTAACTCATTATCATTCGAGCGTAAGGAACTTATCACCTTTGAATATCCCAAAAAAAAGATGTGTATCTATGATCAAGAGATGAAGCTTGATACAACCTATGAGAAGGGGTATATAAGCTTCTATGGTACGCTTCCTGCTAAAGGTTACAAAACTTTTTTTTATGAAAGATGAAGAAGCGTTGGTAGAAATAGAAGGGTTACTAAAAGCCTCCAATGAACAACTTGAGAACCAATTTTTTGATATACATTTAGATGAGCAGGGTCACATCATATCCTTATGGGATAAACGTGTAGGGCGGCAAGTAATCAAAAAACATGAAAGAGCAAATGTACTCTTAGCTTTTGAAGATAAACCTCATAATTACGATGCTTGGGATATTAATATTTATTACCAGGAGAAGATGTGGGAGATTGATGATGTAACACGGATGGAAGTAATAGAGAATGGGGGGGGATTAAAAGCCACATTGCTTATTGAACGAAGCTTTTTAGATTCAACCATTGTCCAGCATATATCGATCTATCGTGATTTACCTAAAATTGATTTTAAGACCATGATTGATTGGAAGGAGAGTCATATTCTTGTAAAGGTGGCTTTTCCTGTGGATATTCATACGTCGAAAGCTACTTATGATATACAGTATGGTAATATTGAACGTTCTACACATTGGAATACTAGTTGGGATACAGCTAAGTTTGAAGTATGCGGACACAAGTGGGCAGATCTATCAGAAGATGGGTATGGGGTTAGCTTACTCAACGATTGTAAATATGGTCACGATATAAAAGATTCAGTGATGCGCCTTACTTTATTAAAATCGCCTACAGCACCCAATGAAGATGCAGATCGGGAGATGCACTATTTTACATATGCTTTATACCCTCATATAGGTGACTTTAGAAAAGGACATACGGTTCAAGAGGCTTATAAATTGAATGTAGCTCCATATACAGTAACTACTGGTAAACATGAAGGGGTATTGCCTGATGTATTATCTTTTGTGACGATAGATAAGGAAAACGTCATAGCAGAAGTCGTTAAACAATGTGAGTATTCCCATGAACTTGTTATACGTGTCTATGAATGCTATCACAAGAGAACAAGGGTAACGCTGCACTGCTTCCGTTCAATTAATGAAGTTGTTGAATGCGACCTAGAAGAAAGAAAGGTTTATGATGAGCATGTATCTTATGAGGATAATCATTTCACATTTGAAATCAAGCCTTATGAAATTAAGACCTTTAAAGTAAAACTGTAAGTAATAGATAACAAAGGCTGTTTTTTATGTCCGAAAAACTTAAAAAAAACGTCTATTAAAGATATTTAAAAAAATAACATAAAGTCCTATAATAAGAGAGAATTGGGAAGTATAAATTTATAAAGAATAAATGAAGTAGATTTAATAAAGAAATACGTGTATTAAAAAAAATAAAAACAACCATTTATAGAGGAGGCCTATCATGTTTTTTTGAGATAGAAAGAATAACCAAATTAACATCTGAATTAAACAGACTAAAATACGTGAAGAGACAGGCGTTAGAAACCATACAAATGAAAGATGGTTTCTATACAGAACCAGCAGAAGCAGATCGTGCAAATGAGCCTTGGGTGGCATTTGACAAGGATGACCGATGGGGCGGAGCAGAAAAAATATGCTTGGTTTAGAGGCGAATTTACCGTTACAGAAGAGTATGCTAATAAGAAATTAGTTTATCGTGTAACAACAGGTAAAGAAGGTGAATGGGATGCTAAGAATGTTCAATTCCTCGTCTTTGTTAATGGAAAGATCAAGCAAGGTCTTGACGTGAATCATCTTGAAATTGATTTAACAAAAGAAGCGAAACTTGGGGAAACATTCATCGTCGATATACAAGGATATAGTGGCGCTATTGATTGTTTATCAGAATGCCGCAATACAGTATGTATTCTTGATGATGCCGTAGAAAGGTTATTTTACGATATTTATGTACCTTTAGAAGTGATTAAGTTATTACCTAAAGAAGATAAGAATCGTATTGATACCATCAAATTCTTAACCCATGCTATTAATCTTATTGACTTAAGACAGCCTTATAGTCCAGCTTTCTATAATAGCATATTGGAATCTATTCAATACTTAGAAGAGAAATTCTACGATGAATTCTGTGATAAAAATAGTGTTGTGACTAAGTGCGTAGGTCATACACATATTGACGTGGCTTGGCTATGGGATCTTGATCAAACACGCTTAAAAGTACAAAGAAGTTTCGCAACCGTTCTTGAACTCATGCGTCAGTACGATGATTACATCTTCATGTCTAGTCAACCACAATTATATAAATTCTTAAAAGAAGATCGCCCAGCCCTTTACGAAGAAATAAAAGAACGTATTAAAGAAGGTCGTTGGGAGCCAGAAGGCGCTATGTGGGTTGAAGCAGACTGTAATCTAAGTTCGGGTGAGTCTCTTGTACGTCAAGTGCTCTATGGTAAACAATTCTTTAGAAATGAATTCGGTATGGAGAATAGAATTCTCTGGTTGCCAGATGTATTTGGTTATAGTGCGGCATTACCACAGATTCTTAAGAAATCATCAGTGGATTATTTCATGACAACGAAGATTAGTTGGAATGAGTATAATAAATTACCATATGATACATTTGAGTGGGAAGGTCTTGACGGTACTAAGATTTTATCACATTTTATTACAACGGCTAATTTTGATAATCTGCCAGAACGATTCTTCACAACATATAACGGTTTCATTGACCCGAATTCTGTCAAAGGTGCATGGGAAAGATACCAGCAAAAAGACCTAAGTGATGAAGTACTGATTAGTTATGGTCATGGCGACGGTGGCGGTGGACCAACGAAAGAGATGTTAGAGGTTGCAAAGCGTCTTGAAAAAGGAATCAAAGGTTGCCCAGTTGTTAAGTTAACAACTGCTACTGATTTCTTTGAGACATTGGATAAGAATGTGTCTGATAATCATAAATTACCTCGTTGGGTAGGGGAACTATATTTTGAATATCATCGAGGCACTTTAACAAGTATGGCAAGAAATAAGCGTTATAATAGAAAATCAGAGTTTTTATATGAGAATGTAGAATGGTTATCATCCATGGCAAAGGCTATTGATGGATTGGAATATCCAAAAGAAGCTATTGACTATGGTTGGGAAATCATTTGTTTAAACCAATTCCACGACATTATTCCTGGATCATCTATTAAAAAAAAGTATACGATGATTCCAAGGAGCAATATGAAGATATTATTGAAAAAGGTAATAAAATAAAAGATCAAGCTATTGAGGCAATTATGAAGCATGTCAATGTTGATGATGAATCAGTGGTTATCTTTAATCCTCTTTCATTTGAAAGACAGGATTATATATCTTTTTCTTATGATGAAGCAGTTACAGTATATGATGGCGACATGCCACTGCCAACAACTTATGCAGATGGTCAGGTAACATTCTACGGTACAGTACCTGCAAAAGGATATAAGACTTTTGCATTAAAAGGTGAGGAAAAAGCCGTGGATAGTGATTTGGTTGCTACAACGGATCACTTAGAAAACGCATTTTTTGATATACGCTTAGATGATAAAGGTCATATTGTATCTTTAATGGATAAACGAGTTAACCGTCAAGTGTTAAAGAAAGGCGAGAGAGCTAACGTTCTTCAAGCATTTGAAGATAAACCTCATAACTGGGACGCATGGGACATTAACATCTATTATCAAGAGAAGATGTGGGAAATTGATGATGTTCAGAAGATAGAAGTTGTAGAGCATAATGCATTAAAAGCAACATTAGTTATCGAAAGAAAATTCTTAGATTCAACACTAACGCAGTATATGACAATCTACAAAGAATCAGCTCGTATTGATTTTGATACAACCATTGATTGGAAAGAGAAGCATATCCTTGTGAAAGCTGCTTTCCCAGTAGATATTCATACAAGCAAAGCAATATATGACATTCAATTTGGTAACGTAGAGCGACCAACCCACTGGAATACGAGTTGGGATACAGCTAAGTTTGAGGTATGTGGACACAAATGGGCAGATCTATCAGAAGATGGTTATGGTGTCAGCTTAATGAATGATTGTAAATATGGTTATGACATCAAAGATTCACAGATGCGCTTAACATTATTAAAATCAGCCACTGAACCTAACGAAGATGCAGACCGTGAGGTGCACCATTTCACTTATGCGTTATACCCACATATTGGTGATTTCAAGACAGGTAATACGGTATCAGAAGCTTATAAGTTAAATGTACCAGTCTATACAGTGGTGGCTAAGAAAAATACTGGAGAACTTCCAAGAAGCTTATCTTTTGTGGAAGTCAATCAGGATAATGTTATAGCTGAAGTAGTGAAGCAAAATGAAACATCTGAAGATATGATTATTCGGGTTCATGAATGTTATAACCGTAGAACAGATGTGACCATGTCTGTATTTGGTGAGATTGCTGAGGTTATAGAATGTGATCTTGAAGAACGTAAAGTGTTGGATGACCAAGTTGTATTTGATGGAGGAAATGTACAATTCCAAATCAAACCTTTTGAAATTAAGACATTCAAGATAAAATTAAAATAAGATATGTAAGTATCCGCTAAATGACAAAAACATATATCTGATCCCAATATTAGGGGGATAGATATATGTTTTTTTATTTTAATGCGTTATATCATACATGTCACTTAATGATTAGTAAAGTAAATATATAATGCTATGTTTCTTTATACACAGAAAAAAAACATGACAGTTTATATAAAATATAAAAAATATATGAAAATAACATGATATCTATAAAAAATCAAGTAGATAAATAGAGTGAAATGTACTATTATTATGTTGTTGGTAGTTATACTTATAAAAACAAAAAAAATTGCTTAGGATAAAACAACCACTGTTTCCATTATGTTCTAATGGTCAGTTTACCATAATACACCTATAATATCGTACATCTTAGTGTATAGCTAATATATACATATGATAAAGATTGAGACTGTGTGGAGGTGATACAAAAGATAAAATGCTGTCTTATAGTAGAACAGATGAATACATCTATGGCTACACCTAGAGTGAATGTGCAGAAATAGATAAAATACTATGAGAGGTGGATATGATGTTAATTAGAAATAAGATTGTAAAATGTTTGTGTAGTACAATGTTGCTTTTATCACTTATCATAATGCCTGTAAGGGCAGAAACACCTAAGGCTGATCATCAACCCTATATGCATGGTTATAATATTAATGATCTATTGAATTGGTCGCCTCAGACAGACCTTAATGCTAAATATTTTCGTTCTCGAGTACCTTTAGCAGACAGGATTTCTTCTTTTAACCAAACTCAAGTTAATCCTAATCTTACGCCACTAGCACAAGTTATGAATCTCTCAAGAGATTACGATAAAGACACCTATGAATTTGAAGCTTTTCCATATAACGATGCATTTTGTCGTAATTTATTTTTATATTGGCAATATAACGATATATATGGTTCATGGCATGGATTACCTGTAGCAGATTCACCAACATCACCTGCATCAGCCTATGACTACGGTGTTATTAACCTACCTAATCCGGCATATACAGCCGCGGCTCATCGGAATGGGGTTAAGAGTTTAGGTTGTTGGTTTTGGCCTCGACAGAGTCAGAATTTCTCTGATTGGGTCGTTCAGAATCCTGATGGGTCATTCCCAGTAGCTGATAAAATGATTGAAATGGCAGATTACTTTGGTTTTGAAGGCTATTTTATCAATCAAGAAGGATCTATTTCCTCAGCAAATGCACAGAAGTTATTGGAGATGCTAAAATACTTAAGAGCTCATGCACCAGCTGATTTTCACATTCAATGGTACGATAGTCTAAGTACGAATGGTTATGTAAGTTATCAAAATACCCTTAATGACGCTAATATGCCATGGATTGTTGATAATGGTACACCAGTAAGTAATAGCATGTTCGTTAATTATTGGTGGAACACTCAGAAGATTGACAGTGCAAAAAATTATGCCCAGTCCAAAGGATTAGACCCTTATGAAGTAGTATACATGGGGCAAAATACAGATATGAGTGATTATGGCTCCTATGACCCTAGACTTATTTTTCCAGAAGGTGGTATTGCAAAGACAAGTTGGGCACTATTTTGTACCTTTGAAATATGGCAAAGTGATACCAATCGATTAGATCCAAGTAAGCAAGTAGATATTATGAAAAAGGATCGCGTATTCTGGAGTGGACCTAGTCGTAACGTAGCCAATACGGGACGTAACAGTACATACCCTAAGTGGGATGGTGTAGCTCATTATATTCCTGCCAGGTCTGTTATTCAAGATTATCCATTTGTAACAAGTTTTAATACGGGACACGGTAAAGGGTTCTATGCTAATGGAACAAAAGTAAGTAACAAAGAATGGAGTAATGCTGCTATACAGGAAATATTGCCATCATGGCAATGGTGGATTAATAGTACTGGTACAGCTCTTGACGTAGAATATGATTTTGATACAGCTTATAACGGTGGCAATTCTATTCGTGTTGAAGGTAGTCTAGGTCAAGGTGATGAGACTACGTTATACCTATATAAAACGAAGTTACCGATTGATAGTCAAGTAGATTTTGAGATCACTTATAAATACGATGAAGTAGATCTTGATACCCACATGGAAGTTGGTTTTGTATTCGAAGATCAGCCGAATCAAATCAATTATATTGATGTAGGCATAGCTCCTCATAGCGGATGGAATACTAAAAAATATTCCACTAAATGCCTATCAAGGTAGGACACTCGCCCAAGTAATTCTTAGATTCAGTGGTGAGGCTAGTCAATATAATATTAATATTGGACAGATAGAAATAGCTAACAGTCCAGATGTCATACCTACGCAACCTACAGGCTTTGAAATAGAAACGAGTTATCCAAATACAGCTAATAGTCAAGCGGAATTATTCTTGAAATGGAACTTCGATTCGTCTGTATGTTATTATGATATCTACGCTAAACATGAAGATCTTAGTCGAGAATGGTTAGGAAGAGTCTATGATGAAGTCTACTATGTGAAGCACCTTACTAGGAAAGGTAGTGAAAATACGACAGATATCGAACTCATAGCCGTTAATCAAGATAGAGTAAACAGCCAATTGGCAACCACTGCATTCAGGTGGGAGCAAGTCGTTATACCACCAACAGAAATAAAAGTTGATCTATCTACAACTTTTAATGGCGATGGTTTTAGCTACGATAGCCAAAGGAGTGATGGTAACTATGATTACGGTGGGTGGTGCTATAGCGCAGAATTAGTAGAAAATCAACTCACTAACCAAGAAGTAACTTTCGATAACACAACCTATCAATTAGGTAGTTTTGCCAACAACCAACAGAATGTAATACATTGTCAGAGACAAACCATTAACATTACCGATGATATCTATACAAGTATCCGTTTTCTAGGCTCAGGCACTGTAGGTGATCAAACGGGCAACTTCCGAATTAACTATACAGATGGAACATATCATGATGTCAGCATTACTCAAAAAGACTGGTGTGTCGGTAATACAACAGGAGAAAAGGTTGTTCTCCAAATGGAACACCGGCATGCACCTAGCCAAGATCACAGCATTAACAATGCCATTTTCGCTTATTATTTGACGCCAGATAACAACAAGCAAGTTACCAGTATTGTACTACCCAATAACACACATATGCACATTATCAGTATGACTCTAATTAAATAAATAAATGGGGCTGTCATATTGATGAGACAGCCCCATTAATCAAACTTTTATCATTTTATAATCAGTTGGTGACATTCCCGCATACTTTTTAAATATCCTATAAAAAATAGTTGGGATCTACATAACCTACTTTTTTAGCTATTTGAGCCGTTTTTTAAATTCGTTTCTAATAGAAATTCTTTAGCTTTATCAATACGGTAATTATTGAGGTAATTAGGAAAGGATACACCTGTTTCTTTTTTTAAATAATTGCCCCAAGTAAGTGGTGTTAATATTAAATTGATAGCTTAATGTTTTTTAAAGAAAGTTCTTCGCTATAATTCTTATGGGTATATTTAAGTATCTGGTAGACAACTGGGCTGGTGTGGGTTTCTTTTTCATTTAACTTATCAATGATGAAAATAAACAAATCTTTTAATGTCTTATTTAAAGTGTTTAGATCATTTATTTTGTGTATTTCAGCCAGTGATTTTGAATGGCGATTGATAATATCACTTTGAAAAAAAAGAATGGATTGACTACTCATAGATTTATATAAATTCAGTAGTATTTCAACCACAATCATTTTTAAATGGTCGGGTGTTATACCGTTTATGGTAACCACTTCTTCAAAGAGTTCATCAATATAATTGAATAAACGTTCTTTGTTTCTGGATGCAAGAGAAGAAGCGATTAAATTATGATCAATGGATATAAGGTTATCCACATTGAGATTATGATCATCGATCATGGCTGTATGCAAAACTTTTTCATTGGGATAGATTAAAAAATACTCAAATAGTTTTTTGGCTTTATGATAACTGATGGATAAATCCTTATAAGATGTTACTGGAGGACCCAAAGTGATGTGGGCTCTAACATTTAGGGATTGAATATTATTATAGATTTCTGTTAGTAAATTCATAATGTGACTGTCACGGTCATCAGAAGCTTCATGGGTAAAAATTAGCACAAAATTGCCATCCATATCTTCAAAAGACATGATGTCAGTATCTGATTTTATGTAATTAAAACAAATGTTATAAATCTGGGAAACTTGTATATGGATGGTATCATCTAATTTAATATTAATAATGGCTACACTATAACAAGAGCTATCTGTAATAATATCCAGTAGTTCAGCTCTGTTTTGTAGTTCTTCAGATGTAATGGCGTCATTCACCCATCTGGATAAAATATTACCTCTTAATATATGCCATTCACTGTTATCCGGTGAGAAAATAACCTTTGATGTTGAAGAATCAAGTTTGTTTACAGTATCTTGCAGGGTAGATGTCAACTCTTCTGTATTCACAGGCTTTGTCAAATAATTTTCTATACCAAGTTTAATACCTTCTTTCACATATTCAAAATCATTATAGCCGCTTAGAATTAAACATTTACACTCAGGGTTAAGCTCTTTTGCTTTAGATATTAACTCTAAACCTTGCATTTTTGGCATCTTGATATCGCTGATTAGAATATCCACATGAGTGTGTTTCATGAAATTAAGTGCATCTTCCCCATTGTATGCTTTGCCTACAACCATTAAATTAAGTTTGGCCCAATCAACTAATATTTCAAGTCCATCAACAATAAAAGGTTCATCATCAACTAATAAAACATTGTACATTTTATAAATCTCCCTTCTTTCTAGCAGGTATATGGATGGTTACTTTTGTTCCGATGTTTTCTTTGGATTCTATATCTAAACCATAAGCTTCGCCGTATACAATACGTAATCGTTCATGAACATTAAAAATACCAATGCTAAACGGTTCTATCTTATTATTAAGAGCAGAGTTAATACTTGTTAGAGTATTAGCCTCAATACCACAGCCATTATCCTCTATTTCAATAAAAATATCGTCATGATCAAAACGACTACTTATAGTAATAGTGTTGTTAGTAGCATCTAAATCTATACCATGTACAATATAATTTTCAATAATGGGTTGGAGGGATAAACTCACAATACTATAGGTTAACATGGATTCATCAATATTGAACGCAACAGAAAGTTTGTCATTGTACCTTATTTGAAACAGTTTTAAGTAAAGTTTGCAATGCTCAATTTCAGTCTCAATGGTTGTGATGGTTTCTGTTTTAAGAGAATTTCTAAAGAAGGTCGCAAGGATATAGATCATTTCACTGACATCCAAAGCGCCTCTTACAGCAGCTCTCATACGAATGGACTCTAATGTATTGTACAAAAAAATGTGGATTTATTTGAGCTTGCAGGGATTTTAATTCAGCACTTTTCTGTTTGACTTGATAGACATATACTTTTTCAATATAATCATCTAAATCATCGCACATACGATTGAAATTATTTGCTATTTCTGTTAACTCATCTTTTTTATTCTTTGTTTTGATGCGTACTGATAAATCTCCTTTTCGTACTTTTTTTTATAGCTGATGTAATGTAATGAAGGCGGTTAGAGTAAGAGGCTGTAAATAAAATGGATAAACCAATGATGGCTATTATACAGATACAGGTAACAATCAAGATCAACAAAATCGTTGACTTAACATCATTTCCAATGATTGATTTAGGAATGATGCCTAAAATGATCATATTGGATTCATTATGCTTAAGGGATTTTGCATAGGTATTCCCATTTAACTCCGAGTAATCATAAGTCATGTTTGCATTTAAACTTAGAGAAATATCATGATTATATTTATTAGTCGAATCGAATACGATATGATTGTCTGTAGTCATTATAACAAGATGCCCAGGGTCTAAGGTTGAAGATTTTTGTAGAAAGTATCTGTAGGTATTACGAATACTACTATTACTATAATTGATAATGAGTTTTCCAATAGGTTTTAAGGAAATATCATTTTTTATGGTGACGATAATGCTAAATGAATTAGAAACATTGTCATCAAGAGCTAAATCAGTTGTAAATATAGGTTTATCAATGAGTGAATATTCATCGAGTTTTGATTTGTAATTTTGGAAAGTAGACGTGGAGCTGTTATAATACTTCATTATAGCATTCTTATCACGAGAATAAATAAAATCCTTTGAAGGGCTGTATAAGACAATGCTATTTATATCTCGATCTTGTAAAAAAAGTTGTGGATAAATAATCTTTTAGTCTTGTGAATAGCGACACATTTCTATCAAGATAACTATCTAAAGAATAGGTATAAAAATCTGGGAAACCCATGTTTAAAAAAGCAAAAACAGAATCCTTATAGGATTTATTGCCGAGTAGATTAGGCAAAATATTTTGTGCGTTACTGTATTTGGTATTTAATGTATAATTCATTTCATCCATTAAACGTGTATTGGCATTTTTGACTTCTTTTGTTCGATTATCATTAATGATATATATGGCTAAACTGGATAAAGAAGTAAGAAAAATAATGGTTGTTAAAGAATAAAAGATAATTATTTTTTTAAAAAGCTGATTTTTAATATTTCTAAACCAAGTTGTCATCAAAATCCATCCAATCTTGTTAAACTCTAATCAAAAAATTATATCTATATTATAGTCGTAAATGACATATAAGTCTATATCTAATAGATAGGATAACCAATTCAAGCAAAAAAAATATAAAAAATATTTTAGTAAATATAAATAATTTATAGTAGTTTTATTCAAAACTCTTAGGAAAAACATAAAGAAAAAAAATGTATATCATTGTTAAATACCTACAAGTCACTCAAAACCTTATATTGCGGTTCATTTACTTAGAAAGCGTAAGTTTACGGCAATGAAGCCCCTCTCGTTATGCATAAAAACAGAGTAATTATAGGTGGGATTTAATCAAAATATATAATAAAACCATAGTACATCATATTTTTATAGTAAAACTAAACAATTTAAACTAGTGAATGCTGGATAAAGATAATATAATATACACAAGACAGCAATAAAAAAAGACAGGCAGGTGATTATGGTAGTGAAAGATTTAATTGACAAAAAGACTACCTTAAAAAAAGAGAAGAAGTAATATAAAGAAAAAATTTAGCTCTTTTATTAATGATTCTTCCGGGAGCAATATGGTTAATCGTGTTTAAGTATTTACCCATGTTTGGTATTGTCATTGCATTTAAGGATTTTAGATTTTTTCCAGGTGGCTTTTTGACGAGTTTATTTAAAAGTGCATGGGTTGGATTTGAAAACTTTAAGTTTCTTTTTGCGTCTAGCGATGCATTTATCATTGTAAGGAACACAATAGGTTACAATGCAATTTTTATTATTACGGGTACTGTACTTGCAGTAGCATTTGCGATTATGCTTAATGAAATGACATATAAGAAGTTAAGTAAAGTCTTTCAAACGAGTATGTTTTTTCCCTATTTTTTATCTTGGGTCATTGTTTCATATTTTGTATATACCTTTTTAAGTTTGGATAAAGGAATACTTAATAATTTATTAGTATATTTGGGCATGGATAAAGTGTCATGGTACTCAGAACCAGGTAAATGGCCATTTTTGCTAGTGTTCATTAATAACTGGAAAAACTTGGGCTATAGCATCGTCTTCTATTTAGCTGCTATTTGTAGTATTGATAAAGCCTATTACGAATCCGCTATGCTAGATGGAGCAACGAAATGGCAACAAATAAAGCACATCACATTACCACATTTGAAACCTTTGATTATTACATTAACGATTTTGGCTGTTGGTAGAATATTCAGTGCTGACTTTGGTTTGTTTTTTAATGTACCAAAAGAATCAGGGCCTTTATTCCCTGTAACCAATGTTATTGATACCTATGTTTATCGAGGATTAATGAAAACGGGTGATATAGGTATGAGTACTGCAGCTGGACTTTTTTCAAGCTTTTGTAGGATTTATGTTAATATTATTAGCTAACTATATTGTTAAAAAAGTAGACGATGAAAATGCAATCTTTTAATGGAGGTGAAAAGAATGGCAAATAAAAGAAAAAAAAAGTTTTCACGATATATCGCGTAAATCAAATATAGCAATATCCATATTTTTTTTGGCATATTTTCACTGATGTGTATACTGCCATTTATTACAGTTGTCATGTCTTCCATGACGGATGAAGCTGTACTCCGAGTTAATGGATACTCATTATTTCCAGAAAAGTTTAACTTTGCTGCTTATAATTATATATTTGAAGCTGGCACGCAGATCATAAGGTCATTTGGTGTTTCCGTATTTATTACAGTTGTTGGAACAATTTTTAGTGTAACCATAACCGCTTTTTATGCTTATGCCTTATCAAGAAAAAATTTCATATACAAAAAATTCTTCAATTACCTGGCAGTATTTACCATGCTCTTCGGAGGCGGGTTAGTGCCAACCTATTTAATCGTAAGCAGAGTATTAAAGTTAAATGATACTATTTGGGCACTTATATTACCCATTGGATTAAATGCCTTTTATATTATTGTGATGCGTACATTTTTTAAAACTAGTGTACCGGATTCTATTGTTGAAGCAGCACAAATTGATGGCGCAGGTGAGTTTAAAACATTCTTTAAAATCGTATTACCCATTTCACTACCATCTATCGCATCCATTGGTTTGTTTACAACGTTAGGGTATTGGAACGAGTGGTTTAGCGCATTATTATATATAGATGCTGCAAAGTTCACACCTATTCAATACTTATTAATGAGAATTGAAACACAAATGCAGTTTTTTAATTCAAAATGCGAAAGATATGGGTATGAGTGTAGAAGAAGTTAATAAATTACCAACAGAAACACTACGAATGGCAATCGTTGTGATATCAACAGTACCGATTGCATGTGCCTATCCATTTTTTCAAAAATACTTTATTGCAGGACTTACAGTGGGTTCTGTTAAAGGATAAGTGTGAAAATAAATTTTCCCACTCTTGTTGTGACTTTGTCCTTGCAAGCAAACAAAGTCATGGCACAAAATATGGTATTAGTTGCTAGCAATAGCAATTTAATATAAAATGATAACATAATTAAGGGAGGAAATAAAATGTTCAAAAAAAAGATTAGCTCTAATATTAGCATTAGTTTTTGTTGTGTCAACGATGTTAATAGGGTGTGGCGAGAAAAAAAACAGATGACAATAAAACCAGTGATACAACGACTAACACAGGTACTAATAAAGATGATAAGAAAGAAAAAAAACCTGTTAATTTAACTTGGTATACAATTGGAACACCTCAGAATGATGGGGATCTTGTTGAAGAAGAATTAAATAAATATTTACTTGAAAAAAATCAATGCTACAGTTGATATTAAGATGCTTGACTGGGGTGAGTACACTCAGAAAATGCAAGTAAAGGTTGGTTCTGGAGAAGAATTTGACATTATGTTTACTTGTTCTTGGGCGAATGATTTTGCAGCAAATGTATCTAAGGGTGCGTTACTTCCGCTTGATGATTTACTAGATGAATATGGACAAGGCATTAAAGATAACATGCATCCATTATTCTTAGAAGGTGCATCCATCAATGGAACAGTTTACGGATTGCCAACGAACAAAGAATTAGGATGGCAAGCAATGTGGATTATTAACAAAGACTTAGCTGATAAATATAATATCGACATTAGCAAAATAACAACATTAGAAAGCTTAGAGCCTTATCTAGCAATCATTAAAGAAAATGAGCCGGATGTTGTTCCTTTAACATTAGATAAACAATCAGGACCATTTATCCCTAATTTAGATGATTTCTTAGGTCAATCTTTACCATTTGCAATAAGATTTGATGATCCATCAAAAAATTGTTAACATCTATGAAACAGAAGAAGCAATGGCAATCTTTGAAACCATGAACAAATATTATGAAAAAAAAGGATACATCCATCCAGATGCAGCGATTAACACTGTAGGTGATAATAATAAATCTGGAAACTATTTTATAGCTAAAGCTCATTACCAACCATATGCTGAAATTATATGGCATGACGGAGACTTTAGTCAGTCAGAAATTGCAGTAATGCCTGTCCATGAGCCATTCGCAAATAATAGTTCTACTCGTGGTGCGATGCAAGGAATTTCATTTACATCGAAACATCCTGAAAAAGCAATGGAATTCTTAAACTTACTATATACAGATGAGTATGTTGTTAACTTAATTGATTACGGTATTGAAGGTACACATTACAACAAAACAGATGAAAAACATATTGCAAAAACAGAACAAGGTAAGACATCCTATGCATTCCCAGGATTTTCTATTGGTAACCTTTTCAACACGTATTCATTAGAAGGAACACCAGATGATAAATGGGAGAAATTCGAAGAATTTAATAATTCAAGTATTAATGCACCTTCACTAGGATTTACACCAGATTTATCATCTATTAAAACAACTATGTCAGCTATTACAAACGTAGCTGAAGAAGTTAACTCATCTATCTACTTAGGTGCTGTAGATCCTGCTGAATATGTACCAAAAGCTATCGAGAAATTTAAATCAGCAGGAATAGATGAAGCTATTGCAGAATTACAAAAACAATATGATGAGTGGCTTAAAACTAAATAATAAAGCCATTTTGGAGATATAATAATAAGGGTAAAAACAACTTAAAGGGGCCGTCTCAAAAGGAATTGTAGGCTAGATGTTTTTGTAAAATATAAGAGGTTAAGCTTTTATAATTTACTTCGATATTGACATTGTTTACTTTTATGAGACAGCCCCTTTAAAGTTAATATGTGATACTTTGAAAAAAAAGAGGTGTATATGGTATGGGTAAATTGCTTTCAATAGATGGTTTATTTTATAAAATAGGAATCATGATCATCGATCTGTTTTACATGAATTTGTTATGGGTCGTGTTTACAGTAATCGGATTGGGTATAACAGGAGGAGCATCTACATCGGCATTGTTTCATGTGATGCTAAGAAGAGCTGAGAATAAGGGCAACTGTAATTTTAAAGAATATTTATACGGCTTTAAGAAAAATTTCAAAAGGGCAACCATTGTTTGGGCAATTCTCCTATCCGTTTTAACAATTACTTATGTCAACATCAACTATATACCCCTTTTTCAAAGTATAATAGGGAATGCTTATATAACAATGATCCTTTTTATCGTTCAACTATTCATTATCATTGAATTAATGGTGCTATCTATCTATATATTTGGTTTACTTAATCAAAAGGATATACCAGTGGTTGATTTATTTAAGAAGGCATTTGTTTTAGGACATAGACATTTATTAACAACATTGACCTGTATGGCGCTATTGATCGTTGCTATAATTGGCGTATTCCATGTACCATTTTATTATGTACGGGTGTAAGTGGTTATGCGTTAATAACATCTTTGATCATAAAAGACAAAATTAGATTGAACTAAAGGAGAGCAAGATATCGTGGGAAAATATAAAATTATTGGTGAACCATTGAAAAATATACCATGGGAAGAGAAACCATCAAACAATAATGAAGTTATTTGGCGTTCAGGGATGAACCCCATCATTAAAAGAGATTTATTACCAACATCCAATAGTATCTTCAACAGCGCAGTAGTACCCTATAAAGACGGTTTTGCAGGTGTATTCAGATGTGACGATAAAAGAAGAGAAATGAGAATTCATGCAGGATTTAGTGATGATGGTGTTAATTGGAATATTAATCCAGAACCCATAAGGTTTAATTGTGATATTGAACAGGTTGAAGAGTTTGAATATGCATATGACCCAAGAGTAGTATGGATTGAAGATAGATATTATGTGACATGGTGTAACGGATTCCACGGACCAACCATAGGCATTGCTTATACTTATGATTTTAAAGAGTTTCATCAATTGGAAAATGCATTTTTTACCTTTTAATCGAAATGGTGTTCTTTTTCCCAAAAAGATAGATGGTAAATTTGCTATGTTAAGCCGTCCAAGTGATACGGGGCATACACCATTTGGTGATATTTTCTATAGTGAAAGCCCTGATTTAGAATTTTGGGGAAGACATCGCCATGTGATGGCGCCAAGAGGTTGGTGGCAGAGCACCAAGATTGGTGCTGGTCCAGTACCAATTGAAACATCTGAAGGGTGGTTATTAATTTATCATGGTGTACTGACTTCATGTAATGGTTATGTGTATCATTTTGGTGCAGCTTTACTTGATTTAGATAAGCCATGGAAGGTTCTTGCAAGAACAGAGCCTTACTTATTAGCACCAAGAGAATTGTACGAGTGTGTAGGGGATGTTCCTAATGTGGTATTCCCATGTGCAGCCCTAACAGATAGTGAAACAGGAAGAATTGCTATTTATTATGGTGGTGCGGATACAGTGACTTGTTTAGCTTATGCAGATGTTGATGAATTAATTGATTTTATCAAGGCTAATTCTGCATTATAAGATGTACTGCAACATTTAGCTTAAACTAAAAAAAATGATTTAGAAATAAAAAAAACTTTATAAAGCAGATTAACTAAAATAATAGATATAACTCATATTATACTTATGCATATAAGTTGAATTAACTAATTGGTATCAAGCCAATAAATAGATTGATCAATTCAACTTATATAGTTGACTTGATTCTAAATGACTTAAAAAAAACCTAAATAGTAGTATGACATTACACTAATTTCACTGGTTAGGTGGTGGTCGTAAAAGAACTAAGTAACTAAAAAACTATTTTGTGGAGGTATATTATGAAAAATAAGATCAAGATGACAATTGTTTTTACATTTGTAATGACATTTTTTATGACAATTACAGCGAAAACGTATGCAGACCAACCGCATTCTTCCTATTGGCACCCTAATTCATTGCTTCAGTGGTCACCAGATAGTGATGAAGAAGCGAAGTTTAATAGAGGGACTATCCCACTTGTAGAACGATTTGGAGGAAATAAAGTTAATAATCATGCAAGAGAAGATGTTCAATTAACGGCATTATCCATAATGAATCCACATACAAGCAATGTTCCGTCCCAGGGATCGGATGCTTTTAACGTTTACACATTTGGTTATTGGCAATACGTAGACATGCTAGTTATGTGGGGAGGCTCCGCTGGAGAAGGTATTATTGTTCCACCAAGTGGTGATGTAATTGATGCTGCTCATAAAAATGGTGTGCCAGTACTTGGAACCGTCTTTTTTTTCCACCTAACGTCTATGGAGGACAAACGCAATGGGTAAGAGACTTTCTACAAAAAAGATCAGATGGTACATTCCCAGTAGCTGATAAATTGATTGAGGTAGCTGATTATTATGGATTTGAAGGCTGGTTCATTAATCAAGAAACTTCTGGTTGCAATGCTGAAGATTCTAAAGACATGCAAGCATTTATTAAATACTGCAAATCATTAAGACCTAATATACATATTATATGGTATGATGCCATGGTCACGTCAGGCAATATTTGGTGGCAAGATCAACTTAATGATCATAATAAAATGTTTTTAAAAGATAGTAATAATGAAAAAAGTAGCTGATACCATGTTTATTGATTTTGGTTGGGAATATGGATCTAATTTACAAGATTCTAATAGCAAGGCTATTCAATTAGGTTTGGACCCATATGATTTATTTGCAGGCATTGATGTTCAGGCTAATGGTTATAATAGTATTTCAACAACAAAAATGAATGCATGGTGGCCTTCCAGCAATGAAAAGCCTCATACATCATTGGGATTTTATTGTCCAAACTGGACGTTTAGTGAATCTACCAGCCATGATGATTATTATGATAAAGAGAATAAATTCTGGGTAGGAGCAAATGGTAATCCAGCCACTACATCAACAGTTGTTTCAGGTGGATGGAAAGGTGCTGCAAATTATTTTGTAGCAAAATCACCTATCAATCAATTACCATTTGTTACTAATTTTAATGTAGGTAACGGTAATAAGTTCTTTGTTAATGGTACTATGTTAAGAAATAGAGATTGGAATAATAGAAGCCTACAAGATGTTTTACCTACATGGCGATGGATAACTGAGAGTGAAGGGATAGCATTAACACCTGCATTTGATTTCTCTACAGCCTATAACGGAGGTACTTCTATAAAAGTATCTGGTGTTTTAAACCCATCCAATGCGACTACCTTAAAATTATATAAAACTAACTTACCGGTTGATGAGAATACGCGATTAGCGATAACGTACCTATCACCGTATAGTAACGCTAATATAAAGATAGGCGTGTCTTTCACAGATAGTCCTAATCAATATGAATTTTTTGATGCTGGACAATGCACGGCTAATAATTGGACGACTAAAGAGTTTACTTTGCAAAATCAAGCAGGTAAAACAATTTCTTCAATAGCGCTAAAATTTGATAGCAGTGACACAGTTAATGATTATTCTATAAATATAGGTCAAATACGTATTTCAAATACAAATGAAACACCATTGCCAGCAGTAACCTCATTTGTTATTACAGATAATGATTTCCGAGATGGATTATATGCTGATGCGAAACTTAAATGGAATAAGATAGACAATGCTATGTTATATGAAATCTATCGAGTGAAATCAAATGGTGAAAAAAGAATTACTAGGGGCTACACCTAATAATGTTTATTATGTACAGGAAATGAGTAGGGATAATGGAGAAACTCAAACGACCCTTGAAGTGAAGGCTGTAAATGCCAATTTTGAAAGAGGTGTGGCAGCTATCACAAGCTTTGACTGGGCTAAAATCCCAGCACCAGTAGCTAATTTTGATGCTGATAACACGGTGATCGTGCAAGGTGGTCAAGTTGCTTTTGTAAATAAGTCTTCTGAGACAGCAACGTCACTTAACTGGCAATTTGAAGGTGGTAATCCATCATCAAGCACAGTAGATAATCCGATTGTAACCTATGCAAGAGAAGGTGTCTATAAAGTTACACTAACAGCATCTAATAACAATGGTAATAATGTATTGGTGAGAGAAAGCTATATTACAGTAACTGCTGATGCTACAACAGTAAGTAATCTAGCTTTAAAGAAGGAAGCATCAGCTGATGTTTATGTGAATTATTCAGAATCACCAGCCAAAGCTATTGATGGTATAACAAGTACTAAGTGGTGTGCTACAGGTAGTCAAAATCATTGGTTGAGAATTGATTTAGGTAAGTCATATAATATTTATAAGGTTGTTTTAAAACATGCAGGCGCCGGTGGTGAATCCTCTGATTGGAATACGAAAGATTATAAGATTCAAATAAGTGATGATGGAAGTACATGGACAGACGTCATTGATGTTATTGGAAATACATTGTCAACAAGTACCCATTCCATGGCATCGACCAGTACGCGATATGTAAGGTTATACGTAACAAAAGCGACACAATTGACGGATACAGCTGTTCGAATATATGAATTTGAAATATGGGGTTACTAGCCAAGTCAAATACCACCAGCATAGCTGGTGGTATTTGACTAGCCTTAAAAGGTCATTTTATTTTACATTCTCCACAAGCGTTCAAATTGTTCTTGTGGCGCATCATTTTCTAACATCATTCTTTTCATACAAGTCATCATTTTTTGTTCGATTTTGTCATTTCTAATAGGATGTTCTTGATTAGGATCGGTCTTCAAGTCAAAAAGCATTGTGCCAAATTCTTGTTGTCTTTTGCTATTTAATACTTCTTGGGTAGCATTCGCATTCATTTTCATTAGCTTTAAATCTTTAGTAAATGAAAACGGTTCAGCTAATTCTAGAGTTTGTAGTTCGCTTTTAGGCATAAAGGCTCTTCCACCACCATGCCGCGTTGGCATTAAGGTATACTCATATAGGGGGGCATTATCGTCATTAACGGGACCTCTCATATACACGAAGCGTCCATCTGTACAGTTTACATGACCACCAAATAAGCCAAATAATGCTGTTTCTCTCACTTGTTCATCCTTTTCTATAGTATGTTTCAAAGGCTTTCCTTGCATATCCTTTGGTATATGGATATTAAAATAATCTAATACTGTAGGTGCTAAATCAATTGTCTGTACTAAATTTTGATTTCTACAACTTTTCTTTTGATAACGAGGATCCCATATAAACAATGGTGTATGGGCAACTTCATCATAAAACGGAGCCCAGCATTTTGCCCAACAACCATGCTCACCTAATAAAAACCCATGATCTGTATTCACAATAAGCATGGTATCATCCCACATGTTTTTTTTCTCATCCATAAAGTCAATAATTTTGCCTAAATAATGATCACACATACTATGTAGAGCAGCGCTTTCATATCGCATATGTTGAATTTCATCTTCGTTTTCCTCAACCTCACGGTAAGGAGGCCAGTCAAAGTGTTTTCCATTATAATCGTGCTTGTATAGGTCTCTAAATCTCTCCGGAGCAAAGTAGGGCTCATGAGGATCAAATGTCTCTATATGTAGAAACCAATTATCTGCCATATGATTGTCTTCTAGAAATTCAATACCATTTTTAAAAGTTATGGCTTGATAATGATCTTCTTCGTTTTTGATATGTTTTCTTGCTACCCAATAATGATGAAGTGTACCCGTGTTATTTACCGTATCGGGTATTTCCACTCCATTAACATGCCCTTTCCAAGGATCATTTTCCTGACCTCTAGCAAATTCAAAGCTATTGTACCTCATATGATAGGTTGCACCACCATCTTCCCAATAATGATAATGATCAGTAATCAAATGGGTATAAATACCATTATCTTTTAACATTTCTGGCATGCTATCATCAAAAGGTTCTATTGGGCCCCAGCTTCTGTGTAAGAAGTTATAGCGCCCTGTGTGAAGTTCTCTTCTGGCAGGCATACAAGGCATACTACCCACATAACAATTATCAAAAGTAACAGTTTTTTCGGCTAATCTAGAAAAAATTAGGTGTTTGAACCCATTGTGAACCATAAGGTTCAAGCATTCTCCTATTTAGGGAATCAAACATGACCATAATAGCTTTCATTTAAGCATTCTCCCTTCATTTGAACATTTCATTTAACAATTTTGTGGCTAATGTTATTATGATTTTACTACATAACTATCTACTTTAACCATAGTAAAAAAGGGTGTTAAAATGTCAAAATCGGCTAAGAATTTTGGTTTACAGTGGTCATCATCAGAAGCTAACGATAAATTACGTATTAAAGATTTTTTTATTCTTTTCTCTAAATTCTTTTGGTGCTAAAGAATTTTTCTTTTTAAATAAAGCATAACAATAGGAAACGTTATGAAAACCGACTTCATAGATGATATCCAATATATCCATTTTAGTGGATAAGAGCAATACTTCCATTTTTTCTAATTTAATCTGATTAATCCATTGTACTGGGGTTTGATCATAATGTTTTTTCATCTGTCTTGTTAGATGTTCTTGGGATTTGTCTGATAATTCAATAAAACGTTTTAATCCTTTTAATAGATTTTCCTGTTCTTTCATTTCTTCCTTAGCATATCTAAGCCATCTAGGAACAATATCATTATTTTGCTTGTTTAACTGGTTCGTGCTATATATGGCTATATAATCGTAGATAATACTTTGAAAGAAGTAAGCTTGCATGTCTTGGGGCATTTGTTTAATTGTAGTCAGTTTACGAAAGATATTATTCCATTGGTAATCTAAAGCATGAACACTAGGCATTGCTTTATTTAGAAGATCTAAGCGCATTTTATTGAAAAAATTGTTTGCACTTGTCATCTAGTTTTGAAAAAATAGAATGCAAGATTAGTAATGGTTGTTTCTTTATTTTTCTTTGCAGAAAAGCCATGTACGTCATCAGGAAAGATAAATTGGATGGAACCAACAGGTAAATAATGTTTTTCATCATTTATATAATGGATAAAAGTTCCTTTTTCCACAAAAAAAACAATTTCAGAAAAAAAATCGTGAGTATGTAAATGGCTCTTTATGTTGGAACTAAATAGTGAGCGAGCAATATAAAAGTGCTCATCTTTTTTTTAGAAAATCTTTTAACTTCAATTGGTCACACATAACATTCACCTCACTAAAAATCTTATAATAAATATCAATATAGCATAATAATTATCAATATGCAATGAGAAAAATAGTACACAAACTGTTAAAATAATAGTATGAAATCTATTACTTTTTTAGGAGGTTATTATGGAAGGAAGAATAACAGATCATAAAAAAAATAGAAATTTAGCCAAACTACATGAAGATGTAGCATTTGGAAGAGCGAATGGCCAAGTTATTTGGCAACCTAGAATCCAATGTTGGTTAACAGATAAACAATTTGCAGGTGAAAAATTACCTGAACCTTATGAAGGAAAAACCAAAGCAGAAATATATCGAGAGTTAGGTTGTTCAGCAAGAGTATATGAATATAACGGTAGCTTTTATCCCGTTGATGGACCCAAAATAAAAAGATACGATAATCAATTAAATGGCATACTCACAGAGCATGTTATTGAAACACCTTTAGGTAAAGTATCATTAGTTACAGAAAAAACACCTTCTAGCCCTCATGAACTTATTAAAAAATGGTGGGCAGAAACAAAAGAGGATATAAAAATCTTCACATATATTGCTGAAAATAGTGACTGGGGATGGAATGAGGAATATTTTCAAAAGGTTAAAAAAGAATGGGGAAATTTGGGCGCTCCAACAATATTTATTCCACGAGTAAATGTTCAACATCTATATATTGATCTAATGGGCGTTGAAAAAGCGGTGTATGGACTTATGGACTTTGAAGAAGATATCGAAAGATATTTCAAAGCATTAGATGAAAATCATAAGAGAATGATTGATGTTATTAATGGGTCACCAATCAATATTATTAACTTTGGTGACAACTTACATTGTGGAACATTACCACCTTATTATTTTGAAAAATATGTACAGCCTTCTTACATCCAACGATGTAACCAGCTACATGAAGGTGGTAATTTTGTATATTCCCATTGGGATGGCGATACGAAAGCATTATTACCCTTTGCAAAAAACATGTGGATTAGATGGAATTGAAGCCATAACACCTAAACCACAAGGAGACGTTACATTAGAAGAAGTAAAAGAAGCATTAGGTGATGATATATATCTAGTTGATGGCATTGCAGCCGTATTATTTGATGAAATTTTTTCCAGAAGAACAATTAATTGAACAAACGGAGAAGCTCATTAAATTGTTTAAAGATAAATTGATTCTTGGTATATCAGATGAAATCTCATCTACAGGTGATATTGAGAGAGTGAAAACAGTTGGTAAAATTGTTGATGACTATAATGCTTCAATAATGGCAAAATAAAACTTGATAACCATATTGACAAATAAGTTTCTTTCGATTATATTATAATTACTAATACGTATTAATAATTACAATATGAATTTTAGGATATGAGGTGGAATCGTGAGAGGCAAAAAAGTTACTAGTCGAGATGTGGCGCTTGAAGCAGGTGTATCTCAAACAGCTGTTTCCATGATTTTAAATGGAAGAAAAGATGTATCCTTTAAGAAAGAAACTGTCGATTTGGTTTGGAAAACTGCTAAAAAACTTAATTATCAGCCCAATTTACAAGCAAGAAATATGAAACTCAATAGGGCAAATTCTATAGGATTTTTATCTTCTTGGCGTCCTACGACCTTTGTATATGCTCCGGTTATGGAGGGATTACAAGCCATATGTTCAGATAAAAACTATAGTATTACCTTGTGTACTGGGAAAAAAAATAATCAAGGGTTACCAGACTTTATAGAATACTATCTTCAAAACAGAATAGATGCCTTAGTCTATATATCATATATTCATGAAGATATATCGGAAACCATTGGTTTATTAGAAAAGTATCATGTTCCTTTCGTGTGTGTCATTGGTGGCATGGATTTGAAAGGTGTAAATGCAGTGACTGTTAACTTATTCCAAGGGGCATATATGTCAACTGAGCACTTAATCAACAATGGTTATAAAAATATCATGTACATTGAACCTTATGGCGAATTAAATAGTGGTGAAAAACAAAGAGTTGAAGGTTATAAACAAGCATTAAAAGATCATCATCTATCATACCAAAAAATATATAAGATAAGTCATAAGAATCATACGTTGGAAGATATTATGGAAGCATTAATAGATAATAATAGTGATGGCATCGTAGCAAGTCATACAGAACTTGGCTATTTAACGATTAAAGGAGCTGGTATATTACATATCAATATTCCACAAGAGTTAGGCGTCATAAGTTGTGATCATGATACTTATGCACCCTACACTGCAGTTCCTCTTACAACAGCAGATGTACCTTTGTATAAAATGGGGGAACAGGCGGGTAACATAATAATTGGTAGGTTAGAAAATAAGACGGATGAATGTATAAAAATAGAAATACCATCTGAATTATCAGTAAGAACATCTACAAAAAGAACATAATTTTTTTTACACGTTTATTAATACGTATTAATAAACGAAAACAATTTCAGAAAATAATAAATTAAGATGACCAAAAAAATATTAATAAAAGGAGATATGACCAGTGAAAGATCTAAATAGGAAATGGGAAATCTATGTTATTCAACACACACATACCGATATTGGCTACACAGAAAGGCAAGAAGTCATAGAAGCTTTTCAAATCGATTATATTAAACAAGCAATTGAAATAAGTGAAGCCATTTATGAAGGTGACAAAAAAGAATGGGAAGGGTTTAGGTGGACATGTGAAACTTTTTGGGCAGTAGAAAAGTTTTTTAGAAGAAGCCAGTGATGTATTAAAAGAGAGGTTTGTTAAAGCTGTAAAAAGAGGCCATATAGAAATTACAGGAAATTACTTGAATCTAAATGAAATAATTGATGCAGATGTTTTGAAAAATGTATCCAAACGATCCACAGAATATGCCAAATCCATTGGAATAGATATGGATTGTGCCATGACAGCTGATATTAATGGATACAGCTGGGGGTATGCTGGGTGTTTATATGATATAGGAATTAAAAATTTATTTTCATGTTTGCATACACATCATGGTATGTTTGTTGGTGGCTTGAAACAAAGACCGTTTTACTGGGAAACACCCAACAAAGATAAAGTCCTTGTATGGATGGGTGAACACTATATGCTAGGAAATGAATTAGGAATCGTCCCAGGTGCTCTAGGTAAATACATGATACAAGATGAATTTGAATGTGGAAATAATTCAGAAGAAAGATTCGAAATTGGAAAAGTTAGGATAAAAAGATATCTTGAAAACCTAGAAAACGAAGACTATCCCTATGATTTTGTTCCAGCAATGGTTTCAGGTTTACCAACAGATAATGCACCACCTAATCCTTTAATCATGGAGCATATTAATCGTTGGAATAAGGAATTTGGAGATTATGTAACGATTAAAATGGTTTCACTCGACGAATTTTTTTTAAGAAACTGAGAAGCTGTCATCATGACATTCCTGTATACAGAGGGGATTGGCCAGATTGGTGGGCTGAAGGTATGGGTTCAACACCCTTGTCTTTAAAAAAAATGTTTAGGGAAGCTCAAAGGACATTAAGCATAACTAAAATGTTAGATGGTGATGGTACTTTAGGAAATAAAGAACTGGTAAAAAAAGCAGAAGATTTGATGATGGTCTATGCAGAACACACATGGGGATACTCTGCATCTGTTAGTGAACCGTGGACAAAAAATGGTCCATACAACGGATTATCGAAAGTTAGGCTATGCAAATAACGCACATGAGGCCGTATTTAGAAATTATGATAAGGTGTTAAGAAATAAAGGCTCAGTGTTGTTATATCAAGGAAGACCATTGAAATATAAAGTCATTAATCCATTTGAGCAACCTATAAAAGAACTTGTAAGACTTTATGTGGACTTTTGGGAAGTAGGTCTATTCGAGAATGGGTTGGAAGTCATTGATGAACATACAGGTGAAGTAATTAAGCATCAAAGGGATCAAGTTGCCCGAGGGACAGAAATTGTGGTTGAGCTTAGCTAGAAAAAAAAGGAAGAAAGAACATTAGTCATAAGACCTTGTCATGAGAAGTTAGAAGTGACAGCAGAGAGTTTTCAAGATAAAGGTTCGGAATTGGTACGTGATATCTATTATAAAGGTCGAAATGATAAAGAAATTATTGTTTCTGAATATGGTATTGAAACACCTTTATTCAAGATTTCTTGGGAGGAAAAAAAAGAAGGTATTGTTTCTTGGTTTGATAAAAAACAAAAAAAATAGATTTAATAAGAACAGATAGAAAATATAATGCCTTTACACCTATCTATGAAGTAACAGAAGCTGGTATGTCATCAGCGGCACAATGCAATGCAAGAAGAAGCATGGGGAGAAATCGAAAAGGAATACATGTAGATCGAGCTATAGGAAAGTTTTCAGGTGTAAGATCCACTGTTGTAGGGGAGCTTTTTGCTAAAATTGAATTGGGTTATGACATCAAAGGTACTAGCTATTTTTCATTGTTTTTAATAGTATATAAAAACCAACCTAGAGTGGATGTTGCAGTTCGATTAAATAAGGATAATGTTTGGTCTCCTGAAAACCTATATGTAGCATTGCCTTTTGGTATTAATGATAACGAAGACTGTGAATTATGGGTAGAAAAAACAGGTGCAATATTACGACCTAGAGTTGATCAATTACCAGGTTCTAATACAGATTTTTATTGTATTCAAGAAGGACTTGGATTGACCAATAATAAGTCAGGAATAGCTATCGGTATGCCAGATACACCTCTCATACAACTAGGATCATTAAAACATAAACCTGTTCGACTTCATCATGAAAATGAACCATTAGAGGATGGTCAACATATATATTCTTGGCTCATGAACAATTACTGGGAAACAAATTTTAAAGCCACACTAGGAGAATTCTATGAATTTGATTATAAAATAGCGTGGGGGGATGATTTCGATTCTAGTGAGAAATTGATAAATAAATGCCATACTATGAATGCAGGGATTGTGTGCTTTAGAGTGAATTAAACCCTATGAATTATAAAATTAATAGGATGAGATAGACTACTTTTGTGATATAATAAAGCATTAAAAGAAAAAAAAGAATTATGTGGATGAAAGGGAGTTTGTCATGTTTGTTAAAGAGACGCATATAAGAGTCAGGTATGTTGAAACAGACCAAATGGGAATTGTACATCATTCTAATTATTATGCTTGGTTTGAAGTGGGTAGAGGTGATTTCATGAGTGATTCTGGAATGACCTATCATGATATTGAAAAAGAAGGTGTTATGCTTCCCTTAGTAGATAGTTACTGTAAATATATTGAGGGCGCAAAGTATGATGACTTATTAACCATAAAAACACGCATAGAGGAAATGAATGGCGCTAAAATAGTATTTAGCTATGAAGTCATACGCGATTTGGATGATATAATAATAGCAAAAGGAAAAACGACACATGCTTTTGTAAATAATGACTTCAAAATTGTTAACGTGAAAAAATACAACCCTAAAATATGGGGAGCTCTTCAATTGCATATGTAAGGGTTATAGAGGCTATCTGTTTTGGTAAGATAGCCTCTATTAACAAGCCAGTCACTATGCGAAGATATTTTGGGATTTACTTGTCCAACTGTTGATAAGTAAGAGTGCTATAAAATCGTTTACATAGATTTTTCGTTTATTGATTTTTTTTAGTATCTTTAGTCCATATCTGTCTAAAGTTATTTTGCCAGCTACAGTAGTTTCGTTTAGCATGTCAAAATAAGATGGATTTCCTATATCAATTTCCTTTTCTTCAGATGAAAAGTTCATAATAAAAATAAAATCACTCATGCCGTCTGTCCTTTTCTGTACACTTACACCTTCTGGTAGCTGTGTATCTAATACCGTTTTAATTCCTAACTGATTAATAATACCCTCGTATAGATCTTCTTGAAACTCATTTTCATTTCTAAAGGCTATGTAATATGCTTTACCTTTACCGAATTTATTTACTGTTAAAGCAGGTCTTCCTGAATAGAATTCATCACATTCATATTCACCCAGTACTTCTGCGGTTTCTGCATGGATTAGTTCACACATTTTTTCTATTTTGTATTTACCATTTAATCCAATTTCATTATCTTTATGGATTACCGCATAATGTTCTTCATGCCCATAAAGAGAATCGATTTCCTCTGACCAGATACCTAATACCTTACGTAATGGTCCAGGGAACCCTCCTAAGAAGCAGAGGTCGTTTTCATTAGCAATACCTGACATATAAGTGTTAACAAAAGTACCTCCTTCTTCAACAAATTTCTCGATCCTCTCAGCAACACCTTCTCTAACCATATATAACATTGGAGCTATGACCAATTTATATTTGGATAAATCACAATCCATGTTTATAAAATCAACAGGAACACCCTTTTTCCATAAGGCTCTGTAATGTAATCGACATGTTTTTTGGTAATCCTTTCCTTCTTGTCTTACTCCATTCATATTTTTTATAGCCCAGTTATTCTCCCAATCATATATAATGGCAACTTCGGGTTCTATTGTTGTTCCAATAACCTCATCCAGTTTATGTAATGCATTTCCCACATCTGTTACATCTCTAAAGACTCTCGTATTTTCATGTCCACAGTGATCGACCACTGCACCATGAAATTTTTCCCAAGAACCTCTATTTTTTCGCCATTGAAAATACATAACTGTATCTGACCCATGAGCCACAGCTTGGATTGATGATAAAAGATGTACTCCTGGTCTTTTTAACTTTGCTACATCCTGCCAATTTGTTACACTAGGTGTGCTTTCCATTAACATAAACGGTTTCCCGCCTTTTAAACTTCTATACATGTCGTGTGTAAAAGAAGTGTCAGCTGCTAACTCCCAATCTTTTTCACAACCGTGCCAAGTAGGATAGCTATCCCAGGAGACAATATCTAATTCTTTTGCAAACTTCCAATAATCTAGATCAGTTGAAGGTCCTAAAAAGTTCGTAGTAATTGGAATATCTGGTGTGATTTCTCTTAATGGTCCTATTTCATTTTTTATAAAAAGCTATTGTTTGCTCGGTAACAAAACGTTTCCAATCCAAATTTTTACCATGAAAATGATATTGACCATGGGGAGCAGGTGATTCTATTTGAGACCAATCAGTAAAGGTGTGATTCCAGAAAGCTGCCCACCATTGGTGATTCAGATTTTCTAATGTTTTATATTTATTTTGTAGCCAATTTCTAAAAGCCTCCTGACAAAGTTCACAATGGCAATCTCCCATGTATTCATTAGAAACATGCCATGCTAGAATTCCTGGGTGATCTTTATATCTTTCTGCTAGTTTTCTATTTATTTGTTCTACTTTTTTGTCTATATACCGGAGAAGTAAAACAGTGATTGTGCCTTACACCGAATAACCTTTTAATCCTGTTTGACTTAACGCTTAATACTTCAGGATATTTGTGAGCCATCCATGTTGGTCTAGCTCCTGAAGCGTTGCCAAAAGTACATGTATACCATTGTCATATAGTTTATCCATTACTTCATCTAACCAATCGAAATCATATTGTCCTTCTTCAGGTTCAAGAGCTGCCCAAGTAAAAATACCAACACTCATTACATTACATTTTGATAATTTCATTAATCGGATGTCTTCTTCAAATATTTTAGGATCGTGTCGCCATTGATCAGGGTTGTAATCGCCTCCATGGAAAAAATGAGGGAATTTATTGCTTATCGGTGCGTATTTTTTTCATTGTCATTATTCTCCTTCCATACTTGTTAAACCGATTTAATTTTATTCTAATAAGAGTGGGATGTCAACATAAAATAATAATAAAATCTTATGCATAGGAATATTAACATGAATAATAATACCCATGCATTTGCTTTTGTAATTCTTTATTCAATAGGCATTTTTTTTGCCAAATCACTTAAAAAAGTTATGTTCATTGCGGAAATAGTATGATATATGTTATTATATCATAAGGTCCTATTTATGTTATATTGTCAATTTGTTGTAGTACCTATGTGTCGGATTACAGTGAAAGCGGTGAGTTAATGGATTTTGATATTACAAAAGCATCAAAGAAATTATCATCATTGGATTTAAGGTATCGGATAGGAGCGTTTGATTTAGAGATTTTTTGGTTTAGAGTTATGTCAGTTAAGGGGAAGTGGGATGTCGTTAGACATAAGCATTCTACATTTGAAATACATATGGTTGCAAAAGGTTCCTCTATTGTTAAATTAGATGATAGAGAATTCATAGTAAAAGAGGGTCAGTTTTATGTAACTAAACCACATGAATACCATGAACAATTAAATAATAATGGAATTGAATATATGGAATACAGTATAAATTACTCTATTCATTTGAGTCCTAGTGATGATAAGGAAGCACAGTTTTTGTATGGTCAATTAAAGAAATCGAAATGTAAACCTTATATGGACAACAAAACAGTTAGGGAGTTATTTGAAAAGTCTCTTTCAAGTGCTTATTATGAAAAGTTTGGGTTTTATAGTCAGATTAAACACTATATACTGCTGATTCTTATTGCTATCGTTCAGATTATGAGTGAAGAAGAATATGAAAACTATAATATCCCTTTTAAGCGAAAAAAAGATGATTATAGATTTAGTCAGATTACTCAATACATACAAGATAATATAAATAGTCAAATAAGGACAAAAGACATAGCTAAATATGTACACTTAAGTGACAAGCAAATCAGCAGAATTATCAAAGTTAAAACAGGTCTTTCAACAAAACAATACATCAACCAGTTAAGAATGGAAAAGGCTAAAAAATTACTTAAACATGCAGAATACAGCGTAAAGCAAATAGCAGAAATGTTAGGTTTTTCTAGTGAATATTATTTCAATAAATTCTTCAAAAGAGAGGAAGGATTCCCTCCAGGTAAATATCGAAATAATATATTGTAGGTCTAAAAAAGATAAGAAAAA
>JDSF01000055.1_pt1 | contig 99266 bp, 98 predicted proteins | sample 199441 | NCBI WGS metagenome assembly JDSF01 (sample SAMN02592751, study PRJNA231836) | bioreactor metagenome | isolation source: continuous culture bioreactor denitrification-DNRA | place: Germany: Bremen
AATATTAAATCCCGACCCAGCGTCCTCCGCTGCTCGGCTTTAATACTCTCACCCAGGGCTGATATCAATCCTATAAAGCATTTGCGAATTCATGATTACAATCGACTGACCATCGACAAAAATCATGGGGTCGCTATTTTTTTTTGTCAAAAGTGATACAATAGAAGTGGAGATTAAAGAGGTGATATAATGCAGATTAAAGAAATAGATGAAGGTGTGCTACTGCTTAACCCGTCAGATTTCAACGTCTGCCAGATATTTGACTGCGGACAAGCCTTCCGATTCAAGAAACTAGATGAAGGAAAGTATCACGGTGTTGCGCATGGCAGGTATTTGGAAGTTCAACATGTCGAGAATGGCATTTTTTTGTGGCCATGTACTTCTGAAGAGTATTACTTAATATGGGAATCATATTTTGACTTGAAGACAGATTATACAGCGATAAAGAAAAAAAATTTCTACTAAATATGACGTATTGAAAGAGGCAACCCAATATGGAGCAGGTATTCGCATTTTGAAGCAGGATCCATGGGAAATTATCATTTCATTTATTATATCTGCAAATAACAACATTCCTAGAATTCAAGGCTCTATTGAAAAAACTTTCGGTGGCGTTTGGTGAACCATTTACTGACAAAAGAGGAGAGGTACGTTATACATTTCCTAAACCTGAAAGTCTTGCAGCCGCAGACATTGAAAAAAAATAAGAAGCTGTGGTGTAGGATACAGAGACAAGTATATTCATAAAACTTCACAAATGATAGTAAATGGCGAAGTTCAAATTGACTCAATTGTAGGAATGAACATAACTGATGCTGAGAAAGCGTTAATAAAACTTCATGGCGTTGGAAAAAAAAGTTGCAGATTGTATTTTATTGTTTGGTTTTAGCCATATGAACGCTTTTCCTGTTGATACTTGGGTAAAAAAAAGTTATAGCTAAGTACTTTTTAGGAGATGAGGCAAATAATAACGATATACTAGGATTTGCTGAAAAAAGAATTTGGAGCATTAGCAGGATATGTTCAGCAGTATCTATTCTTTTATATAAGAGAAGGAATAGGGTAACGCATAATCTTGTGAAAAAAAATAATTAGATTAGGGGAGAAATCGCATGAGAATCGTACCGATTAATCTCATACCACAGGGTAGCCAGTTGGCAAAAAACACTATATGGCTCAGACGGTCGAGTATTGCTTAGGGCTGGTGTGGCGCTTGACACTGGAAAACTAAATAGAGCAGGGCAATTAGGATTTAAATCATTATATATAAATGATGCGTTCAGCACCAATACAATAGATGACCTCATTGATCAGAAAACGAGAGTTAATTCGGTCATGCAGATTAAAGACAGTTACGATTCATTTGAAAAAGTAACCACAGCTGCAGAAAAGGGCCAAGTGAATCAGTGGAAATTGTCTGAAATGAGATATGAGTATTTAAGTGGTGTTAAAGGAACAGCTCAGGGAATTGTAGATGTTCTTCTGAATCGTAAGAATTTGACTATTAATATTCAGGACGTTAAACAAATGGAAGGGTACCTGTATCAGCATACAGTTAACGTTGCAGTCTTGTCTGTACTTCTTGGAATGGATCAAGGATTACCTGAAGAAGATCTTGAAAATTTGGCTATTGGCGCTTTGTTCCATGATATTGGTTACAACTTTATCTCGAAATCAATCTTAAATAAACCTGCACCGTTAATGAAAAAAGAGATAGAAGAGGTTAGAAAACATGCTTATTTGGGGTATCAACATTTGAAAGACGATGTTGATATAAACAGCCATATAAGAATGATAGTTCTTCAACATCATGAATGGATCAATGGAACGGGCTATCCGCACGGCTTAACAGGAATGAATATACACGATCTTAGCAAGATTGTTGCGATTGCGGATGTGTATGACGCTTTGACATCTGACCGTCCTTATAGGGCAGCTTTACCACCTAATGAAGCTATTGAGTTCCTACTGGGACATGCAAATCAACAGCTTGACGAGAATCTTGTAAAGAGTTTTATTAAATTGATTATTCCTTATCCTGTTGGGACGCTTGTGAAGTTGTCTAACGGCGATATTGGCATAGTAGATAGACTATATGAAAATTTCCCACTAAGACCAGTTGTAAAAGTTATCAAACAGCTAGCAACAACGGTGGAAATGGTTGAGATTGATCTAATGAAAGAGCAAAACATAGTTATTGAAGGTGTTCAGTATGAGTTACCTAATTATTCAGTCGGAAAATATGTTAGGGAGTAATTCTTATCACCTTTTGGAGGTGGCTAAATGGATATATTTGTAGCAAGACAACCAATATTTGATGCTAAGAAAAGGGTGTTCGCTTATGAACTACTATATAGAACGGGTGAGCAAAATCAATCCAATGTAATTGATGGTGATCAGGCCACTTCAAGTGTCGTTGCGAATACACTAATGCTGATTGGTCTTGATTCATTAACTCAAGGTCGTAAGGCATTCATCAATTTCACTAGACAATTAATTGAAGAAGAGATTCCTACAGTTTTTTCAAATGAACTCCTTGTAGTTGAAATTTTAGAAGACATTATTCCAAACAAAGAGTTTATAAAATCTTGTAAACGGCTGAAAGATGCAGGGTACACCCTTGCACTTGATGACTTTGTTTTAGATTATCCATTTGAAGAAATTGTAGACCTTGTAGATATCATTAAAGTTGACTTTCTATTAACCAGTCCTGCTGAGCGACATGCAATTATTAAGAAGTACAGTGGACGTAATATTAGGTTCCTTGCAGAAAAAGTAGAAACACTAGAACAGTTTGAAGAAGCTGTTCGTGCAGGGTATACATATTTCCAAGGCTACTTCTTTTCAAAACCTGTCATTATGAAACACAAGGATATTAAACCTGCTGGATTCAGTTACATAAAAATACTGGAAGAACTTGGCGGGGAACAACCAGAATATGAAAGTATTGCAAGTGTTATAGAGTATGATGTATCCTTGTCATATAAACTGTTGAGACTTATGAATAGTGCTGCATTTTATACAAACAGTCGAATTACATCAATAAAACATGCACTTGTTATGCTTGGATTCAAAGAAATCAGAAAATGGATTTCTATAGTCATGCTTAGAGAATTGTCTAAAGACAAACCAGATGAGATTATTAGAACGTGCTTGTTACGTGGCAAAATGGGTGAAATTCTTGCAGCTCATTTTGGTCTAAAAGATAGAAAAACGGAAGTTTTCCTTATGGGAATGTTCTCTATGATAGACACACTTATGAATCAGGAAATGAAAGACGCTTTAAAAGAACTGCCTCTTGAAGATGATGTAAAGGCAGGAATTTTAGGTGAGTCCAATGAGTTCTCTGACTTACTCAAGCTTGTAGTAGCATATGAAAAAGGAAACTGGGACTTCCTATTCCTTAAAGCCAAAAAGTTTGGTGTTGGAATGAACGTCTTCCCAGATGCGTATATTGAAGCTGTTAAATGGGCATCAACAGTATTTGAGGTTTAAAATATATAATTATGAAGCAACCTATATAGTATATACGAATTATCGGAGGCTCTAAAATGTCAGACGACATAAAGACATATAAGTGTGATTGTAATGTTATTCACCAAGAAGTTGTGGATGCAGTTCGTGGTCGCCTTGAAAACGTTGAGGAACTGGGAGACGTTGCAAATCTGTTTAAGGTTTTAGGTGACTTAACAAGAATTAAGATTATTACAGTATTAAGAGGCAATGAAATGTGTGTATGTGACTTGGCTGTATCGCTTGACATGACACAATCGGCTATATCGCATCAACTTCGCGTATTGAAGCAAGCAAGACTTGTTCGTGCAAGAAGAGACGGTAAAATTATGTACTACTCTCTTGACGATGAGCATATTGACAGCATTCTAGATATGGGATTTGACCATGTGCGTCATGAGTAGTGTATGTAAATGTAAAATTATTATTAACGCAAGACAACTCTAAGGAGTATTAATGCTGAAACCCGTTGAAAAATACGGGTTTCATTTGTATTTACAATTTGTTAGCACTCCATAGAAACGAGTGCTAAAAAAGTCTTGAATTAAACACTCAACTGTATTATCATATTTACAGAGAAACATTGCAGAAAACTTTTAATACATAAAGATTTCTCAAATCAATAAGACAATTCATTGACCAAGTGTCAGTACATATTAATAACCAACTATCAAGGAGGAATTCAAAATGGCGATTAGACCATTAGGTAAACGCGTAGTAATTAAGAAAGTTGAAGCAGAAGACAAAACAGCAAGCGGAATAATTCTTCCTGGTCAGGCGAAAGAACAACCTCAAGTAGCAGAAGTTGTTGCTGTTGGAACAGATGAAGACATTCAAGTTAAAGTTGGAGATAAGGTTATTTTCCCTAAATTTTCAGGTACTGAAGTAAAGTACAACGGCGAAGAACTAATCATTATTGAAGATGAAAAGCTTCTTGCAATTGTAGAGTAAGTTTAGAAATATTCGAAAGTCATTAATAGATTTGATAAGAGACAACCGACAAGTATAAGGAGGTCACCGAAATGGCAAAAATAATCAAATTCGGCGAAGAGGCTAGAAGAGGCCTTGAAGCAGGCGTAAACCAGCTTGCAGATACAGTGAAAGTTACACTTGGTCCAAAAGGCCGAAATGTTATTCTAGATAAGAAGTTTGGTTCACCACTAATTACAAATGATGGTGTGACAATTGCACGTGAAATTGAGCTAGAGGACCCAATTGAGAATATGGGTGCACAGCTTGTTAAAGAAGTTGCAACTAAGACAAATGACGTTGCTGGTGACGGTACAACAACAGCGACAGTACTGGCACAGTCTATCGTGACTGAAGGATTAAAGAACGTAGCAGCTGGCGCAAACCCAATGATTCTAAAGCAGGGTATTGAAAAAGCTGTTATTACAGCTATTGAACATATTAAAGAGGTTTCAAAGCCAGTTGAGACTAGAGAAGAAATTGCAGATGTGGCATCTATTTCTGCTGCAGATGAAGTGATTGGTAACCTCATTGCAGACGCAATGGAGAAGGTTGGCAAAGACGGCGTTATCACTGTTGAAGAGTCACGTTCAATGGCAACAGAGCTAGAAGTCGTTGAAGGTATGCAATTTGACCGTGGTTATGTATCACCTTATATGGTGAGCGATACTGAGAAAATGGAAGCTGTACAGCATGACCCGTACATCTTAATTACAGATAAAAAAAATCATGAATATTCAAGAAATCCTTCCAATACTAGAGCAGATTGTTCAGCAAGGTAAAAAAAATGCTGATTATTGCTGAAGATATTGAGGGTGAAGCTTTAGCAACGCTTGTTATGAATAAGCTTCGTGGTGTGTTTGATTGTGTGGCTGTAAAAGCACCAGGTTTTGGTGACAGAAGAAAAGCTATGCTTCAAGACATTGCTATTGTTACAGGTGGTACTGTAATTTCTGAAGAACTTGGTTATGATCTTAAAACTGCAACTATAGAGATGCTTGGCCGTGCCAAGTCGGTTAAAATTGATAAAGACAATACAACGATCATTGACGGCATGGGTAATTCTGAAGTTATTGAAGCACGTGTTAAGGAAATCAAAGCTCAAATTGATACAACAACTTCTGAGTTTGACACTGAAAAGCTACAAGAAAGGCTTGCTAAGCTTTCTGGTGGCGTAGCGGTTATTCAAGTTGGTGCTGCTACTGAAGTGGAAATGAAAGAAAAGAAGCTTCGTATAGAAGATGCTCTAAATGCAACACGTGCTGCTGTAGAAGAAGGTATCGTACCTGGTGGTGGTACATCACTTGTTACAGCTATTCCAGAAGTTGAAGCTATGCTTGAAACGCTTGAAGGTGATGTGAAGACAGGTGCAAAAATCATTGCACGCGCACTAGAAGCTCCAGTTCGTCAAATTGCGATGAATGCTGGTGTTGAAGGCTCAATCGTTGTTGATAAGATCAAGAACTCTAAAGCTGGCACTGGATTTAATGCACTAACTGGTGAGTACATCAACATGATAGAAAAAGGGATTGTTGACCCTACGAAAGTTGAGAGAAGTGCACTTCAAAATGCGGCTTCAATCTCAGCAATGTTCCTTACAACGGAAGCAGCAGTGGTTGATGAAACTGAAGATCTACCACCAATGCCGCCAATGGGTGGCGGCATGCCAGGAATGATGTAACCTAAGGTTACCACTGGCTTTACAACTATTATAAATCGTGTTAGACTCTTAGGTGCAGACGGTCATGTCTGCACCTATTTTATTTTTTTTATCAATTTAATAGTTGCACTAGGGGAGCAGTACGCTGAGAGTGACACATGTCACGACCCTTTGAACCTGATCCGGATTGTACCGGCGTAGGAAAGTGTTTGATGATATTCTTCAGTAATAAAAGAATTGAACCTCATACTTTCTGGTATGAGGTTTTTTTTATTTGTGCAAGTAAAGGAGAGGCATATCATGTCGAATAATAATTCAAATGTAAGAATGCTTGTAGAAGGTGGCGTTCTAATTGGTCTGGCATATATCATGGATATGGTAAAACTGGGAAGTATGCCACAAGGCGGCTCAGTAACACTTGGTTCAATGATTCCAATTCTGATCTTTGCGATTCGTTGGGGAGCAAAACCTGGCGTTATGGCTGGTTTAGTGTTTGGTTCTATGCAGTTTTTACTTGGGGCGAAGTACTCTTTCCACCCAATTTCAATCCTGTTCGACTACTCATTGGCGTGGGCATGCTAGGTGTTGCAGGTGCTTTTAAAGGATCTATGCCTAAACTTATGACAGGTGTTGCGCTGGGTATTTTTGGAAGATTCATTTGTCACGTTATCTCGGGTGTAACAATCTGGTCGTCATATGCTCCAGAAGGTACAAGTCCTCTAATGTACTCTATTGCTTACAATGGAACATACCTCGGTGTAGAAGCGTTTATCGCAATTGTGGTATTTGCTGCTCTATACAAGCCTCTTAAGTCTTATATGGTAAAACAAGCATAAGGTTTAAAACAATAACACGACAAAAAACTAAACGCAAATGGATGAGTTCACTCAATCCATTTGCGTTTTTTGCTTTCTATTTATTAAGTTCGAAGATCTAGTTCGAAGAATATAAAAAATCCTGTAAAATTGAGTCCTGTAAAATTGAGTAATGAAGTTATGCAACTTCGATCCTGTCACGCCCGTTAGATTTTGCAATATACATGGCTTGGTCAGCTTGATCAATAAGGAATCGAATGTCTTCTGAACAGTTCAGCTCGTTAACTTCAAGCAGACCTGTACTAAATGTCACCGAAAAGCTGTCATATTCCCAAAGGATTGATTGGAATGCTTTTCTAAGTCTATGTATCGCATCTGAAGCACTCTTAACATTTGTTTCAGGCATTAGAATTAAAAACTCTTCTCCGCCATATCTTGAAACGACGTCTACTGTACGGAGCTCATGAATACATACTTTTGCAAAAGTTTGAAGAACTTTGTCGCCAAATATATGTCCGTGGGTGTCGTTGATCTGCTTAAAATGATCAAGGTCAATGAGAGCAATACAAGCAACTGAGTTATACCTCTCAATTCTTGAGCACTCAAGTTCAAATTTTTCAAGCATGGATCTGACATTATGAAGCCCAGTAAGCGTGTCTGTATAAGAGAGTTTGTGCAGAAGGTGGTTTTTTTTCTCTGTAAGCTCTTTTTTCAAAATCATTTGCAACGAGAAGCACTGTAAAAATAATACGGAAAAAAGTAATTATGATTGTCCAGAATTGAATCAGTGCATAATTGTGATCGTTGAGAATCCACACATAAGGACTTACATTTATCACATTTATAATGCGGATAACTAAAACAGGCATATATAGTAAATGAATACATGACATTAGTGCTGTAATTATATGTGGTTTCGTTAGAAATTGAGCTCCGAACAAAATGCCAATATACCCAGTAACGAGCATAGCTTCAAGGCTCATAATAATCACTCGAACGGGCATACTTGGGTGCATGAACGTAAAGTAGCAAAACGTGATGAAGTGTATAGCTACAATTCCAATGCCAATGTTAATTGGAACACTTTTATTAATTATTCTAAGTAGTCCATGTCCAACAAGTATTGTGCCAAGCATAACAAAAGTATTACCAAGCACAATTGTAACAAATGGAATACCAGTCCCTTGGAATGCCAAACAGAGAAAGCCAAGGAGGCTAATTGAGTATCCTATAGCAAGTGGTTTCAGGTAATTTTTATCATAAACAAAGAGTGTTATTATGGAAATCATTGCGACTGAAAAATGTAACATCATAAATATAACATTGAGTGTATAAGTGTCTAGTGAATATATTATATGCATGGCTCCCCCTTCCCATAATGAAATTGTATCATGGGCAGAGAGGAAGACAAAGTTTAATAATTCTCATTACTTAGAATAAAGCGTCAATACAGGAATTTCGGGCTGGTTGAAAATACGCAGTGGCATAATGCTATTGCCAAGCCCTCTACTTACAATCATAGTTGTATTTCTGTCTTTAAAGCGACCACCATCATATTTAGGAAGCCACCCCTGCTGGGGAGCAACAAGTCCACCTAGAAAGGGAAGTCTAATTTGTCCCCCGTGACTATGACCCGAAAAGGCTAAATTATACCCAAATCGAACATAGGTTTCGAACTGCTCAGGTCTATGGCTAAGGAGTATGTTGATATTAGAATCATTAGCAAGTCTTTTAAGTTCTGCCTCGTATTCAGATTGATTCATAAAGGCCTCGCGGTCTGCTATACCAGTCAGGGTATAAGAGCCATTTGGTGTTGAGACGTTTAGTGCCTCATTATTGAGAACAATTACATCTAAAGATCTTAACTCATTCATTACAGACTCGGCAGACCCATGCATAATTTCATGGTTACCTGTTACATAAGCAGTGGGCGCAATGTCCACACAGCCTTTCATCAGGTCGATTGCTGGTTCTTTAGCGTAATGTCTTCTATCAATTAAGTCCCCAGTCATTATAATCAAATCTGGACTTAAGTCTTCTATTTTTTTCAGTATATACTTCTGGTTTTCTCCGAATGACTTGTTATGGAGGTCAGACAAGTGAACAATTTTATACCCATCAAGAGTTTTGGGCCATTTTGAATTTGTATAAGTGTACTCAGTAACTTCAATAGCATTGTTGCTGTAGTATGTGAATGCAATAATAAATAAGATTAGAGTCAGTATTTTTTTCATAAATTTCACCTCATAGACATCATATGTGAAGAAAGTGAACAAGGTGTGGACGTCTGATTGCAATTTGGTTTCATAAACAAAAAATGTATCTATGAAATGGAAAAGGAGCTGACGATTTGTCAGCTCCTTTGTTAAAACTTAAGTGGCCAATGACTATGCATAAAGTTTATTTTCAGCGGCCTCAACATGGTTACGACCATTCTTTTTAGCGACATATAGGGCTTCGTCTGCATAGCTAATGACTTGTTTAATATCCTCGTTGCAATTTATCTTGTTGACCTCAATAACACCTACACAAATAGTCTGAGTGAAATTAGGTTTGTCCCAAGCATGATGGCTAACGGCCTTTCTCAGTCTGTCAGCTATAAGCATACCCTGATAGAGGTCGGTTTCTGGCAAAACAAGTAGGAACTCCTCACCACCATAACGTGCAACAGTGTCAAAAGAACGCAGTTCATCTATTGCAATCTTTGCGAACGTTTTTAAAACATGATCCCCGTACAAGTGCCCATAGGTATCGTTTACGTTTTTAAAGTGATCAAGGTCAATGATTGCAATACAACATTTTGTATCATATCTTGATATACGTTCCTTTTCAGCTGAAAGTATCCGCATGACTGATCTTTTATTATGTACACCTGTTAAAGCGTCGGTAAAAGTTAGTTGTTGAAGTTGGTTTACATGTCGTTTCATTTTGGTTTTAAACTCGTCAATAACATAGAAAACAATTAGTGAAGTAAAGCCAAAGACATATATTAGGTTTGCAAGGGAATACATTTTAAGGGTCGGATCTAAATCATTTATAGTGATCGAAACCATTTGGAGTACAACATATGCGCGGTAGCATAAAAAACAAAGCTAATCCAAAATGGAGTATTGAAAGACCTAAAAGGGGTTTGTTCTTTTGCTTTTTAGATTTAACAAAAGAAAAGTATCCAGTGACTAACACTATAATAAAATGTCCGATACATAATGAAACCACGTAATAAGGAATCGACGGATACAGGATAGTAAAGAGTCCTAGTAAGATAACTTCTATTCCAGTTATGATCATGAGCCAATGGCCATTTGTTTTTTCAGTTAACTCTTTGAGCATCCAGTGGGCGGTAAGTGCAAAGCCCATACAAATAAAAGTTCCAGAGAAAATGAGTCTAGGAATTGTGTCAACATTTATGTCTGCACATAAAATCAGAAAACCTACCCCGCTAACAGATAGGCCTGTAGAAGCCCATTGAAGGTACGTATTTTCAGTAGATGACTTACTAAGAATATAAGAGATGCAGAGAATATATATAAAATTACAAGTGTGAATTCGAGTGTGAATGTGTCCAGTGGACGTATTGCTCCCATAAAAAGCCTCCCCGTTCATGATACTGTGCCTCAGTACATAGTATCACGAACGGGGAGGTGCTGACTATAGGACCAAAAACGTAATATTTTTTAGTCCTATCTTGAGTTTTATTTGTATTGAAGCAAAAATAGGTTGTGATAAATGCCTTCTTTTTCAAGAAGTTCCTCATGTGTGCCAATTTCGCGAATTTCACCTTTATGCAGAACAATAATTTTGTCTGAGTTTTGTATGGTTGAAAGTCTATGTGCAACAACGATTGTGGTTCTATCTCTGACAATTTTATCTATAGCATCTTGGATAAGATGTTCTGTTTCAGTGTCAATATTTGCCGTTGCTTCATCAAGTATTAGAACGTCAGGGTTAAAGGCAAGTGCTCTAGCAAAAGAAAGTAATTGCCGTTGACCAGCTGAAAGCGTTGAACCTCTTTCCTGAACAGGTTCATCGTAGCCACCTGGAAGTTTCTTTATAAATGGATCTGCATTAACATGTCGCGCTACAGATTCCAGGCAGTCCATTGGCATGTCCCTTTGGTTGAGTCGAATATTCCCTTTTATGTCTCCTGCAAAAAGGAAAACATCTTGAAGAACCATGCCTATTTTTCCTCGAAGATCATCTAGGTCTAGGTTCTGTATATCATGCCCATCAATGAGTATTTGCCCCTTTTGAATGTCATAGAATCGGTTGAGCAGAGATATAATTGTAGTTTTACCTGAGCCTGTGGCACCAACGAAAGCGACTGTATCTCCAGGGCTTACTTTGAAACTAACATCTTTTAACACCCAGTTGTCAGGTTCGTAACTAAACCAAACATTTTTGAATTCGATCTCTCCTTTAAAGGGTTCAAGAGTGACGGGAGTGTCTATTTCGTTTATGAAATCATCCGTATCAAACAACATGAAAATCCGTTCAGCAGAGGCCATGGCACTTTGAAGAATATTGAATTTTTCACTTAAATCAAATATGGGTCTGTAAAACTGCTCTGTATAATTAATAAATGCAAAAAGCACACCCAGCTCTAGTGCCCCTTGAATGGCTTTACCACCGCCATACCAGATAAGTATTGCCAAAGTTAATGAATATATTAGATTCATGGCAGGTCGAAATACTGCAAACACTCTAATTTCCTCTAAGGATGCCATAAGGTGATCTTCATTGATCTTTTTAAAGTCATCTTTTATAGCTGACTGTTGAGCGAATATTTGAATAATTTTCATACCAGAGATATTTTCTGCAAGTGACGAATTGATCCGAGCCACTTTCACTTTTACAGCCCTATGAGCTTCACGAGCCTTCATTCTAAAACGCCACGCTGCAAGACCTATTAGTGGAAAGGTGATTAAACTGACCACTGCAAGCTTTGGATTGAGTGCAAACATTACAAATATAGTTCCTACAAGTAGTAGAAAGTCTTTAAAAGCGTTGATAAGGACATTGGTGTACATTTCACTAATGTTCTTCATATCGTTAGTAACCCGAGTTACAAGACGACCTACAGGGTTTTTGTCAAAAAAAAGTAAGGCTTTGATGCATTAAATGGTCAAATAGAGCTTGTCTCATGTGATATATCTGACGCTGGGCCGCATAATTCAGAAGTAGAGCCTGTATGTAGTTCAGTATAAAACCACCAAAGAGGACTAGTGTAAATATAATTATGACATTAAATATCCCTTCTATATCTTTAACTCTAAACGCTTGGTATTCCTTGTCGGATAATAAGCGGATATTGAAGGATTCGTCTCCTGATTTAAGCAGCCCTTGACCCAACTGACTTTCATTTACTTTAATTCCATCTGGAAGAAGACCTTCTATTAAGTATTGACCGTCCTTATGAATGTAAAGCTGATACCGCTTCGTTGAATCTACACCACTTGCCCAAGACACATCTTGATGAATTAGTCTATCAATCTTATTGTTTAGTCCCAGTGTTGACGCGGGCATTAACGTATCATGGTAGTGTTTATCTATGAAATTGATTAGGGTCTTCTCACGTACATAGTACTGATTTTCATAAAATGAAGAATCGAGTCCAACAAGTGGTTCATCCATAGTGACCATAGGTTCTTCCCATATATTAATATAGTCATCGATAACAACTTTTATAAGATACGGTCTAATCAAATCAACTGCCGTTATGAAGAACAGAAGTACTATGCAGAGTAAGAACACTGGCATGTATGGTTTTGTAAATTTAAATAGTCTTTTGAAGAGTTCCAGGTCGAAGGATTTCTCAATGACTTTTTCCTCATGAAAGTTATTATTCACCTCTGTCCACCCCCTATGCTTCTTCCATTATACGTTCTTCAAGCATTTGTTTATTGTGCATGTCTGCATAAATACCCCCCAGATCTATAAGGGTTTCATGTATACCAGACTCTACAACTTTGCCTTCGTCAATAACAATAATGTTGTCGGCGTGGCGTACAGTTGAAATTCTATGTGCAATGATGAGTGTTGTACGGTTCTGTGTCTGACATTTAAGAGCTTTAAGCAGTCGATCCTCAGTTTTGGTGTCAACTGCAGAAAGGGCGTCGTCAAATACGAGAATGGGTGGATTTTTTATAAGAGCGCGTGCAATGGATAACCGCTGCTTTTGTCCTCCCGATAGATTGACACCTCTTTCACCAAGCATAGTCTCGTAGCCTTCACTAAAACCTTCAACTTCTTTGTGAAGCTGTGCAAGTTTAGCGAAGTCAATAACATTTTCCCTCGTGGACTCTACACCCGAAAACAAGATATTTTTGTGAACACTTTTTTGAAAAGAGGAAGTTGTCCTGAGGGACAAAGCCAACAGCCTGTCTAATTTGAGCAACTGGATAATCAGAAATGGATCGTTCACCAATGAAAATATCACCGTCATAGCCGTCATATAGCCTAAGGAGTAAATTGGTTATTGTTGTTTTACCTGCGCCAGTTCGTCCAACTATAGCTATGGTTTTTCCACTTTCAATTTTGAAACTGACGTTATCAAGTGCTGGGAAAGTTGCACTGGGATAAGTGTATGTGACATTTTTTAAATTCAATGCTGTGATCAGTCATTGGGAGGTGGCGTGCTGTTTCCAGTGAAGGATCAAGGTGAACTTTATCTTCGTCATACGCAGGGGCTTCATCAAGAATTTCGCTAATACGCCCAAGGGATACAAAACCACGCTGCATCATGTTGACGAGCCACCCAATTGCCATCATAGGCCAAGTAAGTTTCCCGAGGTATGTTATAAATGACACAAATTCACCTAAAGTGAGTGAGCCGTTGATAACCAGCTGTCCCCCATAACTTAGGGCAACAATGAGACTAATTGCTGATATGAGTGAAACAAGCGGGAACATGACACTCCATATGCGTACAAGTGACATATTGGCTTTATAATTGTCTTCATTAAAGAGTCGGAAATTTTCCAGCTCACTTTCTTCTTGAACAAAGGATTTTACGATTCGAATGCCTGAAAAAGTTTCTTGCGTTTTATCAGTCAGTTTACCAAAAGCTTCTTGAACGTGTTTGAATCGTTTACGTATTCTAAAGCCGAGCAGGGTAACTGCAATAGCTATAATCGGCATAGGGAGGACTGCAAATAGGGTGAGTTTCAAATCAAGGTTAGTGATCATAATAATTAATGTCATTACAGTTAGAAAAATGGCATCCGTGACCATGACAATACCAATACCAAACGCCATGCGCACAGAGTTTATATCGTTAGTGGCAAGAGCCATTAAGTCGCCAGTTTTATGTGTATTGAAAAATGAGGTTGGTAGAGTTTCTAGGTGTATGAATAATCGTTCTCTTAGCCAAGCTTCGAGTCTTCTACTTGAACCAATAATAAGCATACGCCAAGAAAAGCGTCCAATTGCAACACCCGCTGCAATGCCAAGAATAATAGCCATGTATATTAAAAGCCTATTTGATGTGGCTCTGCCTGTAAGAAGATCATCTGTAAGATAGCCGAGGACTCTTGGTGTAATGAGCTGCAAACCATCTATAATAATAAGAATGAATATGCCAAGAGCATATTTCCACTTATTTTCTTTTAAAAAGGGAATTAAATGCCGTATGCTTTTCATGAAACCTCCTAATTCTTAAATTACGAAATTCCGAACAATAGCCAATAATGGATATGTATCTACTACATTTTTCAAAATATGAGAGTATTCTTTAATTATACCCTAATTTATTTAGGGAGGCTCATAAAAACATTACAAAATATACAGAAAAATAAGTTATAATAGAACTGGTTGAAAGCTTTGATAAATCAATATCAATGGATAAAAAATTTTGTAATAGATCAAAAAAAACGAACAATTCTGGTTGACACACCAAATAAGATTTGTTATTGTGTTTAAAACCAAAAAAGATAGCTAAAGAAATCACTCGTATAATCCTGGAAATATGGTCCGGGAGTTTCTACTGGATGACCAATAATCGTCCTCTCTATGGGTGGGAGTCAAAGTGTGCTTATTTTAATGGATGAATTTCCATGAGTCTGCATGCTCCGTTTCCCCTATAGAGATTCTGATGAGATGACTTGAACACCTCAAGAACGCCACGGATCTAGGAAATGGAGTGCAGGCTTTTTTTGATTTTTTGAACGTTCTGGATTTGGCTCGTGCACAAGTCATATCCCATAAAAGAACAAAGTTGACGTCAAACGTATCGATTGAATTTTGGTGTGAGAGACCAAAATTCTGAGTGAAAGTAACCGTTGTAAAACACCTATGCATTTGAGGAGGATATCGATATGGAAGGCAAAATTATCAAAGAAGGACTGACGTACGATGACGTTCTTCTAGTACCACAAAAATCTGAAGTACTACCTAATGAAGTTAGTCTTAAAACAAAACTGACAAAAACAATTGAACTGAATATTCCAATTATAAGTGCAGGTATGGATACAGTTACTGAATCACAACTTGCAATTGCAATGGCTCGTGAGGGCGGCATTGGAATTATCCATAAAAACATGTCTATCGAAAAGCAAGCACTTGAAGTAGATAGAGTTAAAAGATGTGAACACGGCGTTATTGTTAACCCATTTTATCTGCATCCTGACAATAAAGTGGCAGAAGCGCTAGAAATTATGAAGCGTTATAGAATATCTGGTGTCCCAATTGTGGACTCTGAAGATACTCTTGTAGGTATTATCACGAACCGTGACATTCGTTTCGAGGGTGATCCGCAAAAATTCATTCATGAAGTGATGACAAGCGAAGATCTTGTGACAGGTCATGAAGGCATTTCTCTTCCAGAAGCTGAGAAAGTCCTAAAATCTAGAAAGATTGAGAAGCTTCCACTTGTTGATGAAAACAACAAGCTGAAGGGTCTTATTACTATAAAAGATATTGAAAAAGTAATTATTTATCCTAATAGAGCAACAGATTCACAAGGTCGTCTTCTAGCAGGTGCTGCAGTTGGTATTGGCTCTGATATGCTTGAGCGTGTTGAAGCACTTTACACAGCAGGTGTAGATGTTATAGCACTGGATTCAGCACACGGTCATAGCCAGAATATTATTAATGCGGTTAAAACAATTAAAGACAAATACCCAGAGCTTCAGCTGATTGCAGGTAATGTTGCAACGGCTAAAGCAACAGAAGATTTAATTAATGCTGGCGCAGATTGTGTTAAAGTTGGTATCGGTCCTGGCTCAATTTGTACAACTCGTGTTGTTGCAGGTGTGGGTGTTCCACAACTTACAGCTGTTATGGATTGTGCTGAAGTCGGTAAAAAGTACGGCGTTCCAGTTATCGCTGATGGTGGTATTAAATACTCAGGTGAATTGCCTAAGGCAATTGCAGCTGGTGCAGATACAGTCATGCTTGGTTCACTATTTGCTGGTACTGAGGAAAGTCCTGGCGAACTGGTTATGTACCAAGGAAGAAGTTTCAAAGTATACCGTGGTATGGGGTCTGAAGGCGCAATGTCAGCAGGCAGCGGCGACAGATACTTCCAAAACGATACGAAGAAATTCGTACCAGAAGGTGTTGAAGGTCGTGTCCCATACAGAGGTAAAATTAAAGATATGATTTATCAGCTCATTGGTGGACTGAAGTCTGGTATGGGGTACTGTGGCACACCAACAATTCCTGCACTTAAGGAAGACGGTCAATTTATTAAGATCACTGGTGCTGGCCTGAAGGAATCTCATCCACACGATGTTCAGATTACGAAAGAGCCACCTAACTACTCTATTCAGAATAGATAGGTTATAAAATAAGTAACAATCGTGTCTTCATGACCGAGAGTGCCCTGTTCATCCTCCCCGTTTGAACAGACTGGGGCATGATGGCCCGATTAATTTAATAAGAATGGCTAAATAAATGTCTCGTCCAAGACTCGTCCAAAATTTATTTAGCATCTTCTTTTGTTTAAAAGAGTAATTTTAATATATAAATATAGTGAGTGTTTATTGTACAAGTACAACTTGGCTTATGCTGCTATGGCAGCTATAAACCTTGGTTGAATAGGATCAATTTTGGATTCTAAGATGTGTGAACTAATTGGAGGCTAACATGCAAGGAAGAGAAACGGTACTGATTGTTGACTTTGGTGGTCAATACAACCAACTTATTGCGCGTCGTGTAAGAGAAGCTGGCGTTTATAGTGAAGTTGTTTCATGGAAACATGCATTGTCTAAAGCAAAAGAAGTTATGCCAAAAGGTATCATCTTCACAGGCGGTCCAAATTCAGTTTATGCTGAAGGTGCACCAACACTTGATAAAGAAATCTTCGAACTAGACATTCCAGTTCTAGGTATTTGTTACGGTATGCAGTTAATGAGCCACGTACTAGGCGGCAAAGTAGACAGAGCAACTGAAAGAGAGTATGGAAAGATTCATCTTAAAGTTAAGAAAGACGATACACTATTTAAGGGTATTGAATCTTCACAGTGCTGGATGAGTCACAACGATTATGTTGCAGAGGCGCCTGCTGGTTTTGAAGTTATTGCAGATACTGACAGCTGTCCTGTGGCTGCTATTGAAAACAAAGAAAAGAACCTATACGGCGTTCAGTTCCACGCCGAGGTTGAACATACACCATTTGGTCGTCAAATGATCACAAACTACCTATACGAAGTATGTGGTTGCGCTGGTGATTGGGATATGGGCGATTTTGCAAAGCGTGAAATTGAGCTTATCCGAGAAAAAGTTGGTAAAAAGAACGTCCTTTGTGCACTAAGTGGAGGCGTTGATTCTTCTGTTGCAGCTGTTATGGTTCACAAGGCAATTGGTGACCAACTGACTTGTATCTTTGTTGACCATGGTCTTCTAAGAAAAGACGAGGGTGACCAAGTTGAACACGTATTCAAGAACGAGTTCAACATGAACTTTATTCGTGTAAATTGCCAAGAGCGATTCATGAACCGTCTTGAAGGTGTGTCTGATCCAGAAACAAAGCGTAAGATTATTGGTGAAGAGTTTATTCGTGTATTTGAAGCAGAAGCTAACAAGCTTGAAGATATTGATTACCTAGTACAAGGTACTGTTTACCCAGACGTTATTGAGTCTGGCACTGACACTGCAGAAGTTATTAAGAGTCACCATAACGTTGGTGGTCTTCCAGAAGACATGCAGTTCAGCCTAATTGAGCCACTTCGTGACCTGTTTAAAGATGAAGTTCGTAAGGTTGGCCTAGAGGTTGGTCTTGCTGAAAAAATCGTTTGGAGACAACCGTTCCCAGGACCAGGTCTAGCGATCCGTATTCTTGGTGAAATTACAGAAGAAGCACTTCACCTAGTAAGAGAATCAGACCACATTCTAAGGGAAGAAATTCGTTTAGCTGGTTTAGAGCGAGAAGTATGGCAATACTTCACAGTCCTACCAAACATCAAGTCAGTTGGTGTAATGGGCGACGAAAGAACATACTCACACACTATCGGTATTAGAGCCGTAACATCAGTAGACGGCATGACTTCAGACTGGGCACGCCTGCCATACGAAGTCCTAGACAAGATTTCGTCTAGAATTGTTAATGAAGTAGACAACGTAAACCGTATTGTTTACGACGTAACTTCTAAGCCGCCTTCAACTATAGAGTGGGAGTAGTACGCGAAAGATAAAGAACTGCAAGAATAAATAGCAAAAGACCCAGATGTAAGCGAGCTCACATCTGGGTCTTTTGCTATTTATTCTTATTGGTCGCGCCTCGCGACCAAGGGCAATCGAAGATTGCACGGCAGTTCAGATTTAGTATAGCTACTAACTTAGTAAAGAGAAAAAGCGACCAAGGGCAACCAAAGATTGCATGCAGTTCAGACTTAGGATAAGTAAAAACTTTGTACGTAGAAATCCGCAGTTTGTGGAGGTTAGAACTTATTACTTTACTATTCATATTCATGTGATTAGTTGTTTGCCTATATCAACCAACCGTTATTACTCAATGTATTCTTCCATACCAATGATAAGAACTTCTCGTTCTTCTTCAGTATCGATACTTTTATAGGCCACATCGAAAAACATTTGATGGTGTTTAAGAAAGAGATCTACAAGTTTTGGATCAAAATGCTGTCCTCGACCTTCTTCGATAATAGAAATAGCTTTTAGATGTGTAAACGGTTCTTTATATGGTCTTTTACTAATGAGTGCGTCATATACATCAACTATAGCTACAATACGTCCTGTTAGTGGTATTTCGTTTTTTTTTCAATCCTTTAGGATACCCAGAGCCATCCCATTTTTCATGGTGAGATAGGGCAATGATCATTGCAGTTTCTAAAAAAAGATTTATTGCCGAGAACATCTTTAGTGGTAGACAATGCTTCATGCCCGATAATAGTGTGTAACTTCATCTGCTCGAACTCATCGTGATTCAGTTTTCCGGGTTTGTGTAGAATGATATCACTAATCCCAACTTTTCCTATATCGTGTAGGGCAGATGAACGCCCAATATTTGAAATATCGTCAGAAGTATATATTGGATAATCCTCAAGCTTGTTCATTAGTTCCAGAAAAGTTCTAACATATTCTATAGTTCTTAGAATATGTTTACCAGTGACTTCATCTCGGTACTCAGCTAAGGTGGCTAATGCATAAATAGTGCTTTCCTGAGTATCTTTTAATTCAGAACTTAAAAGACTAACTTGTTTTGACATGTGTTCAATTTCATATTGAACTTGAAAAAGCATATACTGATAGTCATCCTTTTCTCGGTTGATGTTTTTGAGGAGATCCTTTGAACGTTCCTGATAGTAAATTGCTTTCTCTAAGTCATTGTTGCGTCGATTCAGTGTATAGAGTGACTCTAAGAATTTAATTGAGTATTGTTTACTACCAAGCCGCTCTGCAATCGCTAATCCAAGAGTTAAGTGCTTAACTTGATCTAATGAATTTCCATTGAGTTCATGATAGTGGGCATACTCTAAATGCCAATCCATATAGACAGATTGGTCAAGTGTTAACAATGGGTGCTTTTCAACCAACTGTAATAATTCAAACGCCTCATTGTACTGCTGTTCCTGTAATGCAATACTCACCTGTGTTAGTTTGAAGGCTAAGAAATGAACATTGTTTTGATTATTGATATATGCAGTATCAGCTAGTGCTAAATATTTTCGACTAGAGTCTAAATCATCAATAGAAGCATATGTAAAAGCAAGGTTGTTGAGTGCAAGTCTTTCGGAGAATGTATCTTTACACTCATGAGCTTTAAGCAGTGCCATTTTAAAATACTCTAGTTGTTTATCACTATTTGAAACAAGTAAATAAGAAAGACCAATGTTAATTAATGCTCTCGTTATTTCTTCATCGTTATTTGCTATATTGGAATATTCAAGAGCTTTAAACCCATTCTCAAGTGCAGAGTTAAATACACCTTTAATATAGCTCATTAGTGAAATAAGTCTATATAGTTTGGCTAAATATAATGCATCTTCATTCGAATACTCCTTCTGAATTAGTTCTTTAAAAATTTTATATGTATGATGATAATTCCCCTTAATATAGTAATAATGACAACGACAATACATTATTCGTAGATATACATGTATGTCTGATTCTATTAACTCAGAAGAGTTTAGCCAATGTAGCATTTCATGTATCTGTGCTCTTTTCTCTTTAAGATTAACATCACTAATAGCTAGATATTTCGAACAGTAATTTTCCGCAGTGTTCAAGTTGTTTTTACTCATAGCATACCTCTACATTTTCTGGCTGACTGACGTTAAGATAAAACTTATTAATTTTTACCCATTATTTGTAGTTCTAAAATTTCTGATGGAATTTACAGTATGGCTTTATGGTAGCCTTGAATTAGCATTAGTACAACTTATACATAGCATTAGTATTATTAATTACAATTATAATAAAAGCCATGATAAACTGGCTATGTAGAGTAGTAAAACAGGGTGAAATTGAGTATTGGTGTTCGCATACTTTACTTTGAAATCAGGAAGGTGTAAACATGAATCCATTAAATAAAAAAATAGGCATTATTGGCGGTGGCCAGCTGGGCAAAATGATGATTCTAGATGCAAAACGTTTGGGATTTGAAATTGTGACACTTGATCCATCTGAAAAATGTCCTTCGCATAGCATTTCAGACAAGCACATTCAAGCATCATTTCACGATGAAGAAGCATTTAACGCTCTCGCAAAAGAAGTAGATGTTATAACATATGAGTTTGAACACATTCATGCAGAGTTTCTTGAAGCATTAGAGAAAAAGGGTCACAATGTGTATCCTACTGCAAGCAGTTTAAAGATTATTCAGGATAAATATACTCAGAAGAGCCTTTTGAAAAAATCAGGAATACCAATGCCCGAGTTTGTTGGTGTTGAAACAATTGAAGATATAAAGCAGGCAGGCAAGGTTTTCGGATACCCATTCATGCTTAAGGCAACAACTGGCGGGTATGACGGTAAAGGAAATGCAGTTGTTAAAAATGAATATGATATTGAAAAAGAATTTGAAGGTCTTGGCGCAGGCAAAGTGTCTTTAATGGCTGAAAAATTCCTTAACTTTACAAAAGAGATTTCAGTACTTGCATGTAGAGGGTTAAATGGTGAAATAGTTGTTTACCCAGTTGCTGAAAACATTCATAGAGATAGCATATTAGATGAAACAATTGTACCAGCAGCGTTAAACGAAACAAGTGAGAAGAAAGCCATGAAAATGGCCCATGATGTTATGGAAATCTTCGAAGGTGTAGGCATGTTTTGTACAGAAATGTTTGTAGATGAAGATGGAGAAATCTATCTTAATGAAGTGGCTCCAAGACCACACAATTCAGGACACTATACAATTGAAGGCACATTAACATCTCAATATGAACAACATATTAGGGCAATCACAGGCCTTCCGCTTGGAGATGTTTCACTAAGAAGTCCAATTGTTATGAGAAATATTCTTGGATCAGGTGAAGAGGGACAAACCGTTATAAATGGACTTGAAAAGGTATACGAGAATTCTAATGCTAAAGTTCATTTATATGGAAAAGAGTGCTCAAAACCAGGTCGGAAAATGGGGCATTTAATTGTCATTGGTAGTGACATGGATCATATAAGAAAAGAAGCTCAAGAAGCGTTGAATAATATTGAAATCATAGGGGGAGACAAATGATAGGCATTATTATGGGAAGTGACTCAGATCTGCCAGTAATGAAGGAGGCGGCAGTATTCCTTGATGAAATCGGTGTTGAATATGAGCTGACTGTTGTATCAGCACATCGTACACCTGACAGACTAATTAATTACGCTAAGTGTGCTAGAGAAAAAGGCATCAAAGTCATTATTGCTGGTGCAGGTGGTGCAGCGCACCTTCCTGGTATGGTTGCGGCAATGACATCGGTTCCTGTTGTTGGTGTTCCAGTTAAAACCAGTACATTAAGTGGAGTAGATTCACTTTATTCAATTGTTCAGATGCCTCCAGGTATTCCTGTAGCCACTGTGGCAATAAATGGAGCAAAAAATGCGGGTATACTAGCTGCAGAAATTATTGGAACGTTTGATGATGCCGTGTACAGCAAGGTAGACGCCTACAAAAAGAGTCTTGAGGATATGGTATTAGGTAAGGCTGAAGAACTTGAAGAGATTAAATATGAGGCTTATCTAAACAAGATGGGTAAGTAAGTGGTGTTTTCTAGTTAAATTTAGTAGAGCTCTATAGAACAGATTTTAAACTGCGGACTATTGATTATGGTTTGCAGTTTTATTTTTTTGAGCTTTATATCTGATGTGTATTGTAAACTAAATTTATAATTATAGATTATGATGATTGTTCTTAAAGAAGGGTAAAAAAAATACAAACGGGGAGAGGAGGGTGTCTAATGTTAAGCAATATGAAAATTCGAACGAAATTAATTTGCGGTGCACTAGCTACGATACTGGTTTTAGTATTGGCATCCCTGTATATTTTTATAATGAACAACGATGTCATACGACTAGCTGATGAAATGGAAAATGTCGACTTGGTTATGATTGTCGTTAGTGGGCATACAAAAACGTATGCAAGTGATATGGCTGGTTCAATGGAACTGTATAATCTAACTGGAGAAAAAAAAGTATCTTGATAAGGTTAATGAGGATATGGCAGTGTTAAAATCAGAAATAAATGAGTTGTCAAATCTCACGACAGACAATCCTGAGTTGGTTGAAGTTGCAAAGGAGTTAGAGTTAATAAAAGACGACCTTCAAGTGTTTGCAGACTTGCTCGTTGAGTCTCAATCAAATCAACAACAATTGAAGCAATCAAGAGAAAATATTTCGATGACAAGTAACGAAATAAGCCAAATTATTAAAGAGTTTATCCATAATCACGAAGGTAAAATTGAGAGTATTTTCGAGGTAGGTATTGGCGATGGTCAAAATCTTGAGCTGGAATTTCTTCAGCTAAAAAAATATGGAGGAAATCAATCTCGTTTTCACAGAAGTCTTGGAAGGCTTGTTTGAGGCACAGTCTGAGGGCATCTACACAGATTTTCAAAATGACTTGTCGAAATTAGATGAAGCAATGGAGATTGTAAGTACTATCAAGCAGATTAACTCGAATACTGTTGATCAAGACGTCTTGGATTTGCTTGCAAAAGATATTGCAATGTTCCGTACATCAGTTGACGATCTTATGGAGGCTGAAAAAATATCTTATGTCAACGAATGAAAGTGTTGAGAGCGTAGCAGTGAGAATTCTTCATGAAGCGGATGCAATAGAATCTGAAGGTACAATAAAGGGACACATTGCTGCTGAAGAAATCAGCCATGAGGTCAATAATGTAAAATGGGCTCTAATAATTGGTATTGGAGTAGCTGTAATACTATCAGGCATTATAAATATGGCTATAACACATAATATTACGAAACCAATGAAAGAGATCGTTCTAATCAATGATGAAATGAGGCAACTAGATTTCTCAAATGATTGTGAGAATCTTAGAGTATATACTGAACGAAAAGATGAAATTGGGATTTTGTCAAATTCCTCCTTGTTGGTTAAAAATGCAGTCACTGAACTCTTAATAGAGTTAAAGTCTGGAGTTCTGGAATTGAGCAGCGCTGCAGAGGAAAGTATGGCAGTATCTGAAAACATCGATGTATCTGCTGAAAATGTTTCAACTGTTATGAGTGAAGTTTCTGATACAGTTCAGGAACTTGCGCTTTCAATTACAGACGCTGCAAGTAATGTATCAGAACTTGCACTGCTTATTACAATGTCCAATGAAAAGGGAGATTCGATTCAAAGTCAAAGTGAAGCTGCTTTCGAGTTGAGCGATGCTGGAAAAGAGAAGATGAAAGCAGTCACTGTCGCAATGAAGTCCATCGTAGAGTCAATGGATGAATTAGCAGGGTCTATAGGAAAGCTTGGATCATCTGCCGATGAAATTCGAAGCATTATTCAAATAATCAATGAGATTGCAGACCAAACCAATTTATTGGCATTAAATGCAGCAATTGAAGCTGCACGTGCTGGAGATGCAGGCAAAGGGTTTGCTGTTGTTGCTGATGAAATTAGGAAACTCGCAGAAGATTCAACGAAATCGACAAGTAAAATATCAGATTTAGTCAATCGAATGGAAGACGTTATATCGAATACAGTTACTATTTCAAATGAATCAAAAGATAAAGTCGATAAAAGCAGTCACTTTATTCAAGAAACTAATGATGCATTTGACGAAATTTTTACATCGGTTAAGAATAGTAGCCAGTTAACCAATGATATTATGAGCATGTTAGGGAATATGAACGATAAAGGTCAAAATGTTGCTGGAACAACTGAAGAGCAAGCGGCAAGTTCAGAGGAAATCTCAGCATCTGTTGAGAATGTTACTTCACTCGCTGAAGAAGTAAGCGATGGTAGTAAGACAATGTCACAGACCGCAGAGAATGTTGCAGGTGTGAGTACACGTATCTATGACTTGGTTAATAAGTTTAAGGTCTAACGATTTAGTAGTACTAACGATAAAAAAGCTTGATTTGAGTTATTTCAAATCAAGCTTTTTGTCGCTATAAATTATGTTTACTCAATAATACATTATTTCCAGTGGAAAGTTATATAAGGTAAACAATTGTTAGGGAAAACTACGGTGTGCTTGGCATCTGTTGGGGGCAAGAGTGAACACAATACTAAATATATGGTCTAACCTAAAGCTGAAAATTAAAATGATTACAGCATATGCAGTTGTCCTACCTGCAAAATATGGACACGAGGCTATAAAACTTTATTTGAATGAAAAACCTGACTTAATAATGATGGATATATAGAACGTATACAATGAACAAGTGAGAAAATTTGTGCAAAAAACCACACATGTGAAAAAAAGTTCACATAAAACCGGAAAAAAACTTCTCAAACTAATTAGAATTGCCTATATTGTCTAATTGTTTTAAATTATCTTAAAACTTCTGTAACCCGCTTGTAATGTACCCTTAACATGAAATTTGAAGCTTTAAACAAAACTTGGCACAGGTCTTGCGTTATATAAAAGCGTAACCAAGTGAGTTGATATTTTTCATCACTAAGTTATACCTCAACTTTTATAGAGGTGTCGGCCATCATAATAGAGTCTATTTTAAGGGGGATCTTAATGGCTCAAGTAATTAATTTTCTTAACGGAATTATTTGGAGTAAAGCACTTGTATTCTTATGTTTAGGTGCTGGTGTCTATTTCTCAGTACTAATGAAATTCCCACAAGTTCGTCTAGTTAAAGATATGGTAACTCAACTGTTCGCTGGCGACGATTCTGATTCTGGCGTATCTTCATTCCAGTCATTTGCAATGGCACTTGGCGGTCGTGTTGGTACTGGTAACATTGCCGGTGTTGCATCTGCAATCGGTTTTGGTGGTCCTGGTGCTGTATTCTGGATGTGGGCAATCGCATTCCTAGGCGCTGGCTCAGCATATACAGAAGCTGCTCTTGCACAGGTTTATAAAGAAGAGATGGACGGCCAGTACCGTGGTGGTCCTCAGTACTACATCGAAAAAGGTATTGGTAACAAAGCATTTGCAGTACTATTTGCAATCTCTGCTATCGTATCTGTAGGTATCTTCCTACCTGGTATCCAAGCTAACTCTATCGCATCAGCATGAACAATGCATTTGGTATTCCTACTATGCTTCAGGCCTTATCGTAGCTGCTGCTCTTGCAGGCGTTATCTTCGGTGGCGTTAAGCGTATCGGTAAAGTTGCTGAAATCCTAGTTCCATTTATGGCAATTGCCTACATTATTATCGCACTTGTAATTATTGCTATGAACCTTGGTAAGGTTCCTGCAGTATTCTCACTGATCTTCACAAACGCATTCTCTACAAAAGCTGCTTTCGGTGCTATCATCGGTCAAGCAATCATGTGGGGTGTAAAGCGTGGTATCTACTCGAACGAAGCTGGTCAAGGTACTGGTCCTATGGCTGCCGCTGCTGCAGAAGTTACACACCCTGCTAAGCAAGGTCTTGTTCAAGCATTTTCAGTATACGTAGATACACTATTTGTTTGTTCTGCAACTGCATTCATGATCCTAATCACAGGCATGTACAACACTTATGATGGTGCTGGCGGTTACCTATACGAGAACCCAGCTCTTAACGGCGCTGAGCCAGGTCCTGTATTTACACAGTCTGCTGTTGATACATTAATCCCTGGTTTTGGTTCGAAGTTTGTTGCGATTGCACTGCTATTCTTCGCATTCACAACTCTACTTGCTTACTACTACTATGCTGAATCAAACGTAGCTTACCTAGCTAAGAAGATGAAGAACCACAAGATGGTATTCAATGTAACACGTGTTGGTATGCTTATCATGGTAGTTGTTGGTTCTATCAACTCAGCTGGTACTGTTTGGGCACTTGGTGATGTTGGTGTTGGTGTCATGGCATGGTTGAACATCGTTGCGATTATCATCCTTACTAAGCCTGGTATCGCTACTCTTAAAGATTACGAAGAGCAAAAGGCTCAAGGTCTTGACCCAGTATTCGATCCTAGAAAACTTGGTATCAAGAATGCTGATCTTTGGGTTAAAAAGCTAGAGCAAAAGAAAAAAGTATCATAAGAAAAACTATTAAGCAAAACTATTAAGCAAAACATAACAGGGATTCGAATACAATTCGAATCCCTGTTTTTATTTTTTGAATACACCTTTGGAAAAGCTAATTTAAACTATTGGGAAAAAAATTGCACACTATAATTAAAGGTCTCCATTGGAAACGAGGGGAAGAATCTCCTCTTTAATAAATGTCCATCGGTCATAGGTGTCTTTTTCAAAGCTAGATGCCATTGCAATGACAAGATTCTCAGAGGGTACACAGCAAATAATGTTACCACCATCTCCTATAGCTGCATATGCAGTTATGTTATTTTCAAGAAAATGCCACCAAAGGTATCCGTATGGGCCAGTGGGGTGACTGGTAGATTGCTTAACCCATTCTTCTGAAACGATCCTTTGACCACTCTGTTTTCCAGAGTTCAAAAAAAAGGTTTCCAAACTGTATCATGTCCTTTGCTGTAAGAGACAATCCCCAACCTCCAGTTGAATGCCCAGCGGGATCATGCACCCAGCCTTTGACCTTTGATCCGAAGAGGTCTTCAAACCCGTAGTCATCCATTTCATAGTGCGCAATACTCATCATTCCAGTAGGCTCAAATAGATGTAGATTGGCAAATTCTCGGGTGGACAAACCAGTGGAGTGTGAGAGTATGATTGAAAGTAAATGTGCACCAGAACTACTGTATTTAAATGTCCCCACATCTGACACATCACCAATTAGATCTAAAATAAAATGTAACCAATCATCTGAGGAACATAGTTTGTCAAAGGGTTCTTTCCAGTCCTCAAACTTAAATGGACAAGTCATATTCAGTAAATGCTGTAATGTAATCTGATCCCAAGTTGGAGACGTTGCTATTTTGTCTGACACTGGTAAGAGTTCTATTACATTTTGATGAACACTCTCTATATAGCCTTTATCGATGGCAATACCAATAAGGGCGGAAAGAATGCTTTTAGTGACAGATGCAACATGATGACTGTCTGTAGCCTTAAATCCTTTTCGATAGGATTCATAAATAATAGTATCGTCTTTTGAAAGAACAAGGGCTAAAGTGTTCCCACATTTTGCTTGAATAGCCTTGTTAAGCTGTTCTTTTTTATTTTCAGATAAATAGTGTTGATTCAATTTAGTGACCTCCTCATAAAACTTAAAAGTGAAAAAGTCCAATTATAACTGGATGTTCTGTACGCGTCTGGTGTAATGATAATTTGTTATAAAATGTTATTCAAGTTATATTTTAAAAGAATTATGACAATTTTAATTCCATTGAAATGAAAGTGCTTCTTTGGGGTAGAAAAAAGAACTAGATGAAATCAGCTCTGAGGTTTCACAGGAAATGAGGACAGCCATGTTTAGATCAATACAAAAGCGAATATTCATAGGATATTTAGTTATTACTTATAGTCTTTTCTTTCTCTCGTTTTTTGTCTTATATGAATTACAGACTGAAAATCTTTTAAATCAAGCCATTGAGAACTCAATGGACTTGAATGAAATATACGCTAATGAAATGAGTGATGTTATTACCGTTCAGGTGGAACAGCTAGAACTTATTTCAACTACATATGCTCAAGAGGGAAATCAAGGCGTTCTAATGAGCCAGCTAGAAACTCTTGTTAAGAATCCCTATTACGGATTTAAGACGAAATTTTATGTAGATGTATCTGGGTTTCGCAAAATTTTCGAATGGTGATAGTGAGGATATTTCAGATAGGCTTTATTTTACCAAAATGATGAAAGAAGCAGATCAGCAAATGTATGAAAATAAAAAAGTAAGAAAGCTGACTCAATAAGGTCAGTTGTTATTGACTCACAAATAATGATGGTGAAATTTGTAGTATGAATTAGGAGGTATCTTAAAAGATTTCAAGTAAAGGTAATAGTATAAATGTATTGAAAACTCAAGGAGTGATGATATGGCCCATCCTAAGGTATGCGAACTGACTATAGATCAGTTTCACAAGTATTTGGCAAATGGTGAAATGACTTGTGAGTCATTAACAAAAGAATATCTCAAACGTATAGAGTACTATGATAAAAGAGGGCCTGCCATTAATGCAGTTATACATATGAATCCAAATGCCATTGAAGAGGCAAAAGCAATGGATGAATGGTTTAAGGTTGAAGGTTTATTGGGGCCTTCATGGTGTTCCTGTTTTACTCAAAGACAATGTCGACACAGCCGACATGCCAACGACGGCAGGGAGTTTATCTTTAGAAGGATTTGTTCCTGAGAAAGATGCTTTTATTGTAGAGCGTATGAAAGCAGCGGGCGCCGTTATTATTGCAAAAACAAATCTGCATGAGTTCGCTATTTGGGGGGAAACAATTAGTTCTGTTTTAGGACAGACTAAGAATCCGTACGATCTAACAAGAACTCCAGGGGGGTCAAGTGGTGGAACTGGAGCAGGTATAGCAGCAAACCTTGGCTTAATTGGAATTGGAACAGACACTATAAATTCAATAAGATCACCTGCTTCGGCAAATAACCTTGTAGGTATTAGGCCTACACTTGGACTGGTTAGTAAGTCGGGGGTTGTCCCATATTCCTATACACAAGATGCAATTGGCCCAATATGTCGAACGGTTACAGATGCTGTTAAGTTCCTCGAAGTCCTTCGCGGGCCTGACCCACTAGATAAAAAGACCTTAGAGGGTGAAACAAGGATTGCTCAAAGTCTGTGTGAACATCTTAAGCTAAGCGGTCTTCAAGGCAAGACCATAGGTGTGCTCAGATCCTTTTTTGGAATTGCCAAAGAACATGTTGCAACAAACGATGCAATGACTGAGGCCATGGAAGTCTTAAATAATAATGGGGCAACAATTGTAATGATTGATGATCCTATTGACGCGGGGAAACTTGTTTCGGAAGTGAGTGTTCATTTACATGATTTTAAAGATCATCTAAATGACTACCTTATGAAACTTCCACCCAATGCACCCGTCCATAATGTTGAAGAAATTATGAATAGCGGAAAGTATCATAAGGGTATTCATGACAATCTAGTAAAAGCCAGCGGTTTATCAACAAATACTGATGACTATAATTTGAGACTTAAAAAAAAGGGCTGACCTACAGACACAGGTCATAGACATCATGGACAAAAATAAGCTTGATGCAATATTGTATCCGCATCAGAAACAACTGGTATGCAAAATCGGAAACTCTCAAAATGAAAGAAATGGCGTTCTTGGGTCAGTGACTGGTTATCCGTCTATTTGTTTACCTGCAGGGTTTTCGTCTATTTATGAAACTGCACCAATTGGTGTACCAGTGGGGATGGAAATCCTCGGGCGACCTTATAGTGAAGGTGTTCTAATTGAAATTGCCTATGGTTATGAACAGCATGCAAAGGTGAGAAAACAGCCAACGATAACCCCCGAACTCGATGACTAGAGCTAAATGGACAAGAATGGGGTATAATAAGCATAGTCTTTATATGAAAGGCTATGCTTACTTTATTTTTGTGAGGTGAAAGAAATGTCAATACATAACAAGGAGATTTATCCTGTAATTGTTATCGGTGGAGGTCCAAGCGGGATCGCTGCTTCCTACCACTTAAAAAACAAGGGAATTGAACATATAGTAATCGAAAAAAAGGAAATGCTACAAACTTGGAAAAATGAACGGTGGGACTCGTTCTTTCTTGTAACGCCTAATTGGATGACAAATCTTCCAGGCATTGATCAGGATTTGCCATATAACAATGAGTATATGACAAAAGACGAAATTTACAGTTGGCTTAAAAGGTTTATGGATTATGTGAATCCAAAGTACTCCGAACACACAGACATTGAAAGACTCTATAAAGAAGACGGTCTTTATGAATTAAAAACGAATAAAGGTCTGTTTAAAGCAGAAAAGATAATTATAGCGACAGGAATGTTTAATCAGCCATTCATTCCACCAGTCGCTGGGGCGCTGTCTAAGTCTGTTAATCAATTTCATTCCATAGATTACTTTAATTCAGGTCAGCTTGGACAAGGTGGAACCGTGGTTGTAGGAAGCGGGCGTTCGGGTGTTCAAATTGCGCTTGAAATCAAAACAGAAACAAATAGCAATGTGTATTTGTCTGTTGGAAGTATGACGCCACTGCCTACAATTTATAGAGATGTTAACGGGGTCTACTGGTTAAATAGGCTATCTGGATATAAAGCAGGTAAATCAATACTTCAATACAAGTACGACGACCTAGAAAATGAGAATATTAAACATAAAATAAGCCAGAACATGTTCAGTTGTGTTGCTTCGGGTGTGAAGTTAACGGGCAGGTTTATGCTTGGCAGAGATATTCTTATTGAGTTCTCTGACAATCTTTGTGAAGTTCTAGATCATGGTGCTGAGTATTTGAAAAAAGTAGAAGCACAGATTGACAATGAAATTGAAAAGTCAGAACTAGAATTACCTGATCTACAGGTGGACTTTGATTTGAAAACGATTGATTGTCATGAATTAGACCCTATCATGTTCCTTGATGTAGAGAAAGATAACATAAAAAATATTATTTGGTGCACTGGCTTCAAGCCAGATTATAGTTGGATTGACTTAGATATATTTGATACGTTTGGTTCGCCAAGTTTGATTAATGGTTGTTCAACGAAGGAAAAAGTGTATTTCTGTGGTATGGGACTGCAACCAGACAAAGAAACAAAATCGTCATTTGGAGTAGGTCTATATGCATTTAGCGAATCTGCACAGCGAGCTGTTGAAGCACTTATGAGGGGGTAAAAAAGTTGCCTGAGAATAATACGGTGGGAAAGTCAGTTCTTAGAAAAGAAAGTCTAGAGAAAATTAGTGGGCAAGCGGTATATGGCGATGATATTATAGGGCCACAAATGCTTCATGGAGCTGTAAAGGCCAGCCCGCATGCACATGCCAAGATTCTTAGCATAGATACTTCGGAAGCTGAGAAAATGGTAGGTGTAAAAGCAGTCCTTGTCGGATCGGATTTTAACAACAACTTTGGCTTGTACCTGGGTGACAAATCTCCAATTGCTAGAGACGTAGTACGGCATCATGGAGAAGTTGTGGCCGTGGTGGTTGCAGATACCTTAGAAAAAAGCAAGGAAGGCAGTTGATAGAGTGCATGTGGAATATGAACCACTTACACCTATTTTGTCACCAAAAGATGCGTTATCTGAAGGTGCAGAGCTGATCCATAAAGAAATGGGGTCCTATGCACATATTGATCCGATTCATCCTGAGCCAGGTTCTAATGTGGCCAATAGAACAAAAATACGAAAAGGCAGTGTAACGAAGGCATTGCAGTCAGCGAAGAAAACAATAAATTGCTCTGTAGAAATTCCGTGTGGTGACCACGTTGCAATGGAACGCCGTGTGGCTATAGCAGAAATAAAGAGAACAGGTGAGGTTATTATTACTTCATCTACAAGCACCTTTTGTTGTGAAGGGGTTAATGAGTGTTTTCTTTGATTTAGAACCAGGAAAAATCATTGTTAAGTCACCAATGCTCGGTGGAGGATTTGGTGGGAAGGCAGGTATTCAACTTGAAGGACTGGCATATTTATTGTCGTCTAAAGTGGGGGGGAGACCTGTTAAACTGGTTAATACACGCGAAAACGATTTATTGGCATCTCCTGGGCACATTGGTCTGGAGGCAACAGTCAAACTCTCAGTAGACGATAATAATAAGTTTACTGCTATGGATATGGATTACTATTTTAACAGTGGAGCTTATGCAGATTATGCTGTGAATATATCTCGTGCGGCGGCCATCTCTTGTACAGGCCCGTATGCTGTTCCCAATGTTCGCTGTGATTCGATGTGTGTTTATACTAATTTACCATTTGCAACAGCCTACAGAGGGTTTGGTCACATAGAACTTGGGTTTGCAGTGGAACGGGCCATAGATGTTATGGCAAAGGCACTTAATATTGATCCGTATGAATTAAGAAGGATTAATGGTATTAAAGCGGGAGATACAACCCCTGTTCAAAGTCACCTTAATATGAGTACAGGTAACATTTCAAAGTGTTTTGATGAAGTTAACAGTATGCTTGGTGGCAATATAGGTGATGTCGTTAGAGTTGATGAGCAAACGGTTCGAGTAAAAGGCATAACGGGTTTATGGAAAGCGCCTGCCATGCCGACTAATACAGATGCAGGTGCCATATTAACCTTTAATGGAGATGGCAGCTGTAATATACATACTGGTATTGTCGAAATGGGACAAGGCACTAAAACGGGGTTGGCACAAATAGCCTCAGAGGCTTTGTCATTGCCACTTGATAAAATTCATCTTGAAATGGATGTGAATACACGTGTGTCACCAAGTGACTGGGCAACAGCGGCCAGTAGAGGTTTAATGATGGCGGGAAATGCGGTTTTAGAGGCCTGTGAAGATGCTGTGTCTCAGATTAAAGAGGTGACGTCTCAAGTGCTTCGTGTACCTGCTACAGATTTAGTTGTTAAAAACGAACGTGTATATGTTCCAGATGAACCACATCATGGCTTAAATGTTTCAGAAGTGGCACTTGGATATGTGTATCCGAACGGAAATGCAATATACGGCCAGATTATCGGCAAAGGTCGGTATATTGCTAAGAACCTAACAGACATCGATCAGGAAACAGGCGCAGGACATCCAGACTTGGAGTGGACTTTAGGTGCTGAAGGTGTTGAAATTGATGTCAATATAAGAACGGGGAAATACAAAATCAGAAAAGCGGTTTGCTGTATAGATGTTGGCAAGGTAGTTAATCCACAAATGGCACATGGTCAAATAGTTGGTGGAATGGCAATGGGGATCGGTTACACGACTATGGAAGGCTTTAAGTTAAATAGCCGTGGTCAAATATCTAATGACACTTTAAGAGATTTTAAAATCATGCGATTCTCAGATGCGCCCCAGTATGAAGTAAAGTTTATTGAAACACCACAACAAGACGGGCCATTTGGTGCGCGTGGACTTGGTGAGCAATCTGTTATAGGCATGCCAGGAGCAATTAGCAATGCATTGTCAAGAGCTGTTGGAGCAGAACTTTCAAGTATACCAATCACAGCAGAAAAAGTATGGGAAGTGCTTATGGAGGACAAAAAATGATTCCATTTGATTTTGATTATTATAGACCAAACAGTATCGACGAAGCTGTTAAAATCATGCATGCCTTAACTGGATCTGGAAAGAAGGCGTATTACTACGCTGGCGGCACAGAGCTTATAACAAATTTCCGTAAAGGGAAGTCAAAAGCGGACGCTGTTATTGATATTAAAGGACTTCTTGAGTTGACGGAGCTAAGTTTAAAAAACGATGAATTGGTTATGGGTGCTGCATTAAGTTTAAATAGAGTAATAAACCATGGAGTACTCACAAATGTAAAAAAAATGATATAAACACTAGAGCTAAAAGTAGTGCACATAAAGCAATAAAAAGTGTCTTTAACAAGATTGCAGACAATACAACGAGAAATGCGCTGACCCTTGGTGGGAACCTTTGTGGTAGATTAACCTACAAGGAAGCTGTGTTGCCACTTTTAGCCTATGACGCAACAGTTGTTATTGCAAGCCAAGATGGACTATATGAAAAGCCTCTGAGAGAAGTTTTTGACAAGAGAATGAAACTTGGAGCTGAAGAACTTCTTGTTAAAATAAAAGTGAAGTTTAACGACAAAATCAGTTTTAGTTTAAGAGAAACAGAAGGAACTGAAACAGACTATCCAGTACTCCATCTGTTTACACTAATTGACAAGGAAGAACTCTTTGTTGGGTTGTCTGGGTATAGTAGTCTTCCAGTGTATCAACTCATTACAGATAAAGAGTTAATTAAAGATATTATGGCTGGGAAAGAATCTGCCGCGTTAGATCTTTGTGAGTTGTTTGAAAGTGACGCGCGGGCTTGTCAAAGAGCCTCGATTGCTTACAGAAAACACCTGTTGAAATGCGCTTTTGAGGATATGCAAAGTGGTATAATCAAAGCGATGAAGGGGGGCACACAAGATGGACATGAATAAAGTGTCTGGGCATTCTACAACGGTCTTACATGTAAATGACGACCACTATGAAGTTCTTGTCAAACCGAATGCTGTTTTACTCCATACGCTAAGAGAACAAGTTGGTCTAACGGGTGTAAAGGGCGGCTGTGAAAATGGTGATTGTGGTGCCTGTACAGTTCTTGTAGATGGATTACCTCAAAAGTCATGTATGATGTTAACCATTGAGGTTGGTGAACGAAAAATCACCACGATAGAAGGATTGAAAGACACTGAAATTCAGAAAGCATTTGTTAATTTCAGCGGATTTCAATGTGGGTATTGCACAGCAGGATTTCTACTGAATGCTCATGCACTCCTACAATTTAATCCAAGTGCAACTGAAGACGAGAAGAAAGCTTGGCTTAATTCTAATTTATGCAGATGTACAGGGTACGAAGGAATTCGAGACGCTGTGAATGCAGCCCAAAAAGAAATATTAGAAAACAAGTAAAGATATGAAAAATAAGTAAAGATATAATATAGAACTGCCTATATCAAATGAGATATAGGCAGTTTTGTTGTTACTGGGCTTAAACAAGTGCATCTCGTTCTGTAATAAGTCGCTGATAGGTTAACGAAACTTCATTGTAGGCTTCACTCACCTCAGGGTATTTTTCGAGTTCAGGATAGGCCATTGTAATTCGTTCTAGAAGTTTCATAGTATCTTGGACGGCTTGGGTGTAAAGGGTTTCAATATTGAAAGTATCAAAATCTCTTTCGTTGTCGATATGTCTGTCTAGTTCATCGAGTATTGATTGTAAGATGTTTTTAAAGTTTGAAGCGTCGTGTTGAGGTTGGTTCATGACATCGTAGAGGCAATCAAGAACTTTTATGATGTCCTCTTCCTTTTGCCAGAAGCTGAATTGTAGTGCAATTAAGTCTTCTGGTAGACATGAAATACGTCCATTAAAGTAGGCATGTGCCCTAACAAGGTTACGGCTCATTTTTAAGCGACGTGGTGAAATGAATACATTGTGTTTCTGTTCTAAAACAGAGGCTACCTGAACCATCATAGAAGCAATATCCTCACCAAGGTTAATGGTGTCCATCTGATCCTGAACTTGTATTAGGTCATTTAGTGTCAACTTTATATCGGAGCTGTAAGAATCGTCCATCATAATCATTTTGACTTTATTGGCCTTATCTGCGATAGGCTTTACAAGAACTCTGGCTAAAAATCTATCATGAAGAGCTTGTAGTCTAAGGTCAGACTCTTCAACGTCTAGATCGTCAGCTTGCTTTGGGAAGAAGTTTGTGTCGGCCATAAAGAAACGGAGCTTTGTCTGAATTGTATCAACACCATTTTTAAATTCGCCTTCGTTTAAAATTGTTAGGAGGCCTGAGTTAGCAACTTGGTCATTTACTCTGTAAAATTCTGAGCAAAAAGCAATTATAGCATCGGGCAGAAACCCTTGGTAATGCCGCTTTATAATTCCATGTTTTTTAAAGAAATCAATGTCGGGTGCACCAAATACATGGTTTGGAGACACGTCTGACCCCATTTGAACGTGGAAATACGGAGTGCCTTCGTGACCATCAAATTCAATGAGTCCAACCACTTCTCTTAAAATGGCAGACTTTGCTATTCCAGGAGGTCCAAGCGCAATCATATTTGTCCCAGATATCATGGAAAGTAAAATACACATGCTAAAATCTTCAACCTCATAGTATTTAGTTGTAATGAATTTGTGAATTTGCCTCAGTGTATTACTAACGGGCATTACGTTATTGTTGTCCATATGTTCTCCTATAGTAATATGTGTACTGGTTGTTATATCAATGTATAAAGTTTCTTATTGGTCTGTTCATTCCAGTTGCTCAGATCGTGCCTGCGGATATCTAAGACTTCATCAGAAATATCTCCAATGTCTCCATAATCATGATAGGTGTGTGAGTGCATGATGATCGTGTAGAGTTTAAACTTTCTTTCGGCTTTTAACTTCATAAAAGACGCTTTAAAAGTACTTTGTATTTCACATTGACCATCTGTTATGAATAACACATCACTTTGATTACGAGAATCCATCTGAATGTACTCTATTGCTTTTGACAAGGGTTTCTCAAAATCAGTCCCACCACAAATAAAGGTGTCAAGTACATCTAAAATGTCTTTGGCTTTTGCGGAGAGAGGGTTTAGTTCTTTAATGAATAAAGGTTCAGATTTAGATGCAAATTGAATGAGAACAAGACGCCTTTTTTGAATCTTTGCTATTTCCATAATAGAAATAATATGAGCCTGGGTTTCCTCGATTTTTTTACCTTCCATAGATCCAGAACCGTCGTAACATAATATAATGGGACCTTTTCTTCTGTCCCTTTCTGCAACAAGTTCAAAGGTGAGTAAGTTGTCTTGAAGATACCTGTCATAGAAGTCATTTTCAAAGGCGTCTATGTCAAGTGCTAGGGCAATATACTCATCATCAACCATCCAGTCTATGTGATGGCTGTTTGTGACTTTTTCAATTGGAACGGAGGCTTCATGACGCTTTTTATATTGCAGTTTTTTTTGCGTATAGTTTATTTCGTCCAATCTTATTAATGAAATAAATAAACTTAGGATTTTTAAAACGGCGATTCATTGAAATAATTTCGTCAAAGCCTAAGCTGGTTAAGCTGTTCTTGTCCATTCCAAGTGTTTCAACGCTATCTGTAAAATGATCAATCGCTTCTGAACTGCTTTCAATAATGCTCTCAAAATCAATTGATTGTATGCCTTTTTCTATGTCATGACTTAACTGATTTAGTTGTTTGAGCTTTTTAAGTGTATTGATTGCTCTATGTCGTTGGGGGTCAGATGCACTTGATCCAGACCGAATGCCTTGTGAACGGAGTGTGTTCTCGGTAATTGAATCTAAAGTGTGTATTTCAGTGGATTCTATAGGTTTATTTTTATCTGCGGAACCATCTTCAATGATAGATTTTTCATCAACCGAATCCGTAGGTGAAAGGGGCATTTCAAAATCATTTTTTTCAGGTTGCTTGTCACTCAATTGAAGGAATTGATCTTTTAAATATGGTGTAAACCTTTCTTCAAACTCATCTTTAATTTTAGACTGCCAGTCTTGATCGGGCTCAGCTTCTGTAGGGTGTATTTCTGTTTTCATTGTTTCATCATCAGTGTTCGAAGCATCTTTTAAAGATTGGTCCTTGTTGAGGGTGCGCATTTTATCAATAAGTTCAGTGACTGGATTGTCATTTTCATTAGGTTGTGACTTTATAGCATGTTTGATCAACTTCGGGACGGGTGACTCCCTATCAAAATTAAAATCTAGATCAAAAAATTTTGTCCTCTAACTCAGGAAAAGCAAATTTGAGAAGGTCTTGAGTGGCCCTTTCAATATCTTGTGTGTTTTTTACTAGTGTTTTTATTAGGTTTATTTCCTCATCAGTAAGAAGAACGGTTGCATTATGACTTTGAATCAAAGCTTTCAAGTATTCAAGCTGAAGCTCTGTTTCGAGTTGATGCTTATACTGAATTTTGTCTTGAAGCGCCCTCATGTTGACTTTTCCTCTAGCATGATCAAGTATGCCATCCAATAAGTATTTAAGGGCAATGTATGTTGCAGCAGTATTCCCTTTTGTACGGCCTCTGAGTTTGCCAACACGGTGCGTTTTTTTTTAATCGAAGTAGAAGTTCGTAGTTAATGCCAAGGTCGGTGTTGCCAGATGTATTGGGTTGTAAGTTAAGAACCATTTTGTAAAGCAGTAGAAAGATATCCTTCATTAAAACATCATAATCGTCAAGTAAAGGTGCACCTTGTCTTAAGTATCTATGTAGGATGAAAGATTTTTGGAACAAGTCATGGTACTGCATGTCGTCTAGTTTGTTATGTATTATATTTGATGTTTTCAAGGGATCACCTCCTACAGATTCAATACCCAATTATTGTGAAGGGTTGCCATTTAAGGTGTAATTAAAGATTGAAACTATGGCAGATTGGTAAGTATACAACAATGATAATAGCATTTATGCTTATTTTGATTGTTATCAGCTACCAAATAGCGAGGTTTAATTATCTGAAAATTTAGTCATTTATTATAAATGGTTAATCATGGCAAACGCTTATAATAAATAGTATAAGTGTATAGAAAATTCTGAAATCTAAAATATTGGCTATAAGGCTATAAATAGATAGGTAGTATGTGGAGGGGGAGCGCATGAAAGCATTTGAATACTTTAATCCGACAACACTAAAGGAAGCAGTGGCTTTGTTAACTGAACATAAGGAGGACGTATCTATACTAAATGGAGGTACAGATCTGATTGTAAGAATGCGAGATGGACACAGTGCACCTAAGTCGGTTGTTGATATTAAGGCAATAAAGGAACTTCATGAGTTATCAATTGAAGAAGGGCGTGTGTTTATAGGAGCCTGTGTTTTACTCAATGACTTAGGTTTACATGACGTCATTCTAAAAAAAAGGTATCCCTATTTGTCTCAAGCTGCTTTATCTGTTGGGTCAAAACAAGTTAGAAATAGGGCAACTTGTGTAGGTAATATTTGTAATGCTTCACCGCTGGCAGATACAGCCACACCGCTACTAGCATTAGATGCTGAAATACATATTTATGGAGAGAAAGGCATTAAAACAGTTCCTTTAAGCGAGTTTTTTTGTGTTCGTGAGGAAAACGATTTTACAACCTAACGAGATTGTAACAGGCATATCATTTAAAGATGACCCAGACACGCTGGGAATCTTCTATAAAATGTCTCGTCGTAAGGAAGTGGACTTATCTACAGTTTGTAGCACAATCATTAAACGAGATGACAACTTTACTATAAGTTTTGGTGCTGTAGCGCCAACACCGATCCGTTTACCCAAAACAGAATCATATCTAAATGACAATGGTCTTACCAAGGAAAATATAGACACAGCATGTCAGTTAGCACTAGAAGAGATATCGCCTATCAGTGATGTAAGGGCGAGCAAAGAATATAGAGAAGAAATGGTTCAGGTAATGCTTCGTAACTCGCTACTTGAATGGCTATAGGGGGAGACTATGAAAAAAACTTATCACGTTTATGCTCAACGGTGAAGAAGTAGAACATGCCGTAGATACACATAAAACACTTTTAAAAAAAATGGTACGAGAAGACTTTGATTTAACAGGTGCAAAAGAAGGCTGTGGTGCAGGAGAGTGTGGTGCATGTACAGTCATTATGAATGGAAGAGCCGTGAATGCTTGTCTTGTATTTGCAGTGGAAGCAGATGGTCAAGAACTACTAACCATCGAAGGTTTAGCGGTTGATGGTGTGCTAGATCCACTTCAAGTGTCCTTCATTGAAAATGCTGCTTTACAGTGTGGCTACTGTACACCTGGAATGATTATGACTGCAAAAGCACTACTAAATGAAAATCCTAATCCATCGACAGATGAAATAAAAGAAGGTATTAGTGGCAATTTGTGTCGTTGTACTGGATATAAAAAGATAATTGAGGCTATTGAATACGTTGTTCATGAGCAGAATGCATAGGGGGTGGAGTCGTGAAATTTGTTGGTAAAAGTGTAAAACGTGTAGACGGTATCAAGAAGGTTACGGGTTCACTAAAATATGTAGATGACATTAAGCTATCAAGAATGTTATACGCTGCTGTTAAAAGGAGCCCGCATCCGCATGCCAAGATTATTAGTATTAATACTGAAAAGGCAGAAGCTTTAAAAGGTGTAAAATGCGTCATAACTGGAGATGAGTTCACAAAACGAGGTGGACTGTATCTTGAAGATAAGAATTTCCTTGCAGTTGGGAAGGCAAGATATCAAGGTGAAGCTGTTGTTGCTCTGTGTGCAGAGTCAGAGGACATAGCCCAAGCGGCGCTAGAACTTATTGATGTTGAGTATGAAGTGCTTCCTGCTGTAACAAATGCAGTTGAGGGCATGAAACCAGAGTCACCCCTGGTTCACCCAGACCTGAGTGAGTATCACTGGGCGCCTGTATTCTTCCCAAAGCCTGGTACAAATATATCGAATCACTATAAACTCCGAAAAGGCAATTCACCAGAAGCCTTTGAAAAAGCAGACTATGTTGTTGAAAACAAGTTCTTTGTGCCCCATGTACAGCATGTCCCTATTGAACCTCATACAGCAATAGCCCAGATGGATGTGGATGGATTTGTAACTGTATGGGCAGCCTGTCAATCGCCTTATGCGGTAAGACAAGCCCTTTCCGTTGCTTTTGATGTACCACTTAATAAGCTTCGAGTTATTTCCCCAGCTGTTGGTGGTGGATTTGGATCAAAGGCAGGAACAACACTGGAGGGTATTCTTGTACCACTGGCTAAAAAGTGTTTAGGTAGACCGATTAAACTTACATATTCAAGAGAAGACGAATTCGAAAATGCTTATGTTAGACAAGGACTTCATGCAACAATTAAGACTGCAGTCGACAAGGACGGAAAAATCACTGCAGTTCAAAATGAGTTTGTCTGGGATGGAGGCGCTTATACAGAGTATGGCGTGAACATTGCAAAAGCGGCTGGGTATGCATCTGCTGGTCCTTATGACATTGAGAATGTTTGGACTGACTCCTACTGTGTTTATACGAATCACCCTGTTGGTGGGCCATACAGAGGCTTCGGTATGTGTGAAATCCACTTTGGTATTGAGCAAAATCTAGATATTATCGCAGAAAAGCTTAATATAACTCCCGTTGAGATTCGCCGCATAAATGGTATGAAGCCAGGGGGGGTTACGGGAACAGGTGAAGTGGTATCAACCGCTGGATTAATTGAGTGCCTCGAGCAGGTTGTAAGTGACATAAAAATCCACGAAAAGCCTGTATCAAACCAACCACGAAAGGTTCGAGGCAAGGGTATAGCATGTGGTTGGAAGGCACCTTCAATGCCAAATAATGCAGCGTCGTCAGCTGTTATAAAACTTAATGAAGACGGATCAGCCCACTTACTTGTAAGCGCACAAGATATTGGACAAGGTTCAGATACAGTCATGACGCAAATTGCGGCAGAGGTTCTGTCTATATCACCTGACAAAATCACTATTAGAACTGGTGACACAGACCACACACCTTATGAATGGCAGACGGTTGCATCTCGAATTACTTATTCAGCTGGTCGAGCTGTTTTTGCAGCAGCTGAAGATGCAATGGATCAACTGCTTGAACTTGCACAAATAAAGCTAGGTATATATAAACGTGACCTTGAACTTAGAGACGGATATGTTGTCTCAAAAATTTATCCAGACAAGAAGGTTGCCATAGCAGATTTATCTTTAGGGCTTAATTTTGAGGATGGTTCTGCAATCCATGGACCAATTATTGGACGCGGTGCATTTGTACCACCAAATGTACGTAATGCTGACAAACATACTGGTTTGGGTGATCATCCTGTTGTGTTCTGGACATACGGCGTTCAAGCTGTTGAAGTTGAAGTTGATCTGGATACTGGTCAAACAAAGGTATTAAAAGTGGCATCTTGTTTTGATGTGGGCAATGTTATGAACCCGCAACTTCTTGAAGGGCAATTTGAAGGGGCGATAGTCCAGGGTATGGGGACTGCTCTATTTGAGGAACTTATGTTAAAGGACGGGAAAATACTTAATAAATCTTTTGTAGACTATAAGATTCCTGTAGCAGATGACATACCAGAAATGATTATAAAATTTGTTGAAAATCCTGAAGAAACTGGGCCATTTGGTGCAAGGGGGGGTTGCAGAACCTGCAATGGTGCCATCTGCTCCAGCTATAGCGAATGCCATTTACGACGCAACAGGGATTCGCCTAAATACAATGCCTATGACTGCTGAGAAAGTTCTTGCAGCCATTAAGGCAAAGAACAAGGGCTAACGGGTAAGGAAGAAAATTGAGGAGGGTTTGAATGGAACAGCAGAAGAACACGCATGCAATAACCGATGTTTCTGAACTGGGGATGCCTAAAATGATGACACTTGGTGTCCAGCATGCTTTTACAATGTTCGGTGCAACAGTTCTCGTACCGATTATTACAGGTCTTGATATCTCGGTTTCACTGTTCTTGGCAGGGGTTGGTACACTCCTATTCCACTTGATTACCAAGGGGAAAGTGCCAGCGTTTTTAGGTTCTTCGTTCGCATTTATTGCACCTATGCTTGCTGTAGCTGAGACACATGGTTTGGCTTATGCAAGGGGTGGCATTGTAGTTGCTGGTTTAATTTATTTAGTGCTGGCAGGTCTTATGAAGGTCTTTGGTACTGAAAGAGTTATCAAGTTCTTCCCGCCAGTTGTTACGGGTCCAATCATCATTGTAATTGGTTTGAAATTAGCGCCTGTTGCTATTGATATGGCTTCAGCTGACTGGTTGCTTGCAACAACTGCATTTGCGATAGTAACAATCGTAAGTGTATTCGGTAAAGGATTTATTAAAGTTATTCCTGTTATTTTTGGTTTGATTGGTGCATATGTTTTTGCCGTTGTTTTAGGCAGAGTGGACTTTTCACCAATAGTTGCAGCACCACTAGTTGGTGTTCCAGCATTTGAGTTTGCCAAGTTTAATGCTGACGCAATCCTGACAGTTGCTCCAATTGCTCTGGCAACAATGGTAGAGCACGTTGGTGATGTTATCGCAATCGGTGCCACTGTTGACAAGGACTTCATGGATGACCCAGGTCTTGAAAGAACATTAATGGGTGATGGTATTGCAACTGCAATTTCGGCATTCTTTGGTGGCCCAGCAAACACCACATATTCAGAGAACACTGGTGTTCTTGCACTAACAAAAGCTTGGGATCCTAAAATCATGCGTATTGCTGCTGTCTTTGCGATTATTCTAGGCCTAATTCCTAAACTGGGTGCTGTTATATCTACAATTCCAACAGCAGTAATTGGCGGGATTTCAATTATCCTGTTTGGTATGATTGCATCGATTGGTGCTCGTACACTGGTAGAGAATCAAGTTGACTTTAATAAATCTCGAAATTTGATTATCACTGCAGTTATTGTTGTTCTTGGTCTTGGTGGCGCTGTAATGCCTATTACAATTGGCGCATTGTCAGTTAATATTGAAGGTATGGCACTTGCTGCAATCGTTGGTATATTACTAAATGTTGTACTCCCTGAGTAATACCAAAAGACTTTAGTTAACTCTCGTTAAAACTTGAATAGCCAACATTGTTGGTTTTGACCGGTGAAAGGGTATAAACCTTTTACCGGTCCCTTTTATGACTTGATTACAAAGAATCTATATTGAAGTCGCAAACCTTTGTAACCGAATACCATAAAATGTCCCGATAAATTATCTGAATATTTAGTATAATTATGGTAGAGGTGAGAATCCGTGAGAAGAAACGTAGGGGTAAAGGTCAAGGAAATCATTGAAATGGACTTCTTAAGTGAGGCTCAAATGCTCTGTGGAACAGGAGGGCTTAATAATTACATAACAACAGTGAACGTTATGGAAGTGCCGGACATCGTGAACTGGGTCAAACCAGGGGAGTTTCTTTTAACAACGGCCTATTCCATTAAAGATGATATACAGAAGCTCAATGAACTTATCCCAGTTATGAAGAATATTGGTGTTGCAGGTATTGGCATTAAAACAAAACGATACATAGAAAACTTGCCTGATTCAGTCATTGAGACAGCCAACAATTTGGATTTTCCCATTGTGTCCATACCGCTAGATGTATCTTTCGGTGATGTAATTACAGCGGTTTTAACAACTGTCGTTAATAAGCAAACCAATGTACTTATACAAATTGATAGGTTTAATAGTGAATTGAAAGAGATCATGTTAAGGGGGGGAGACCTTAACGAAATTGCTGAAATGATTCATGGTGTCGTCAGATCACCGATAGCCATAACTGAGGAAATATTTAAGGATTATGTTATCGTTGCAGGCGATTCTGTAAAAAAGGATATAGATGAAATTGTTGAAAAGACATTTTTCAAGAAATCTATTAAAAACAGAAGAAAGAGTCAAGGCAGTGAGGTACAAAGATTTTCTGATGTTATTAATGGCAAAGAAGTGTCTAGATTGATGATTCCAATTTATTCAGATGAGATGGCTTATGGATATGTAGTACTTTGGGAGCTAGAACAGCAGGTTTCTGAGTCAACACTGTTTATGATTCAAGCAGCAACATCCCTTATTGCACTGAACTCATCAAAGAAGCTTTCTGTTTATGAAAATGAAAACAAACACAAAATAGAATTTATTGAAGAGCTTTTGTCTCAAAATGAAAGTAGGCAGTTTAGAGCTATTGAAAAAGCCTCGTATTTCGATTTTGACAGGAATAATTTATATGGCGTTATTGTTGCTTCGCTAAGTGACAAGGTGAAGTATACACCTAACAATTCGAAAATGTTAAAGCAAATGAACGCCAAGCTTATTACTGTTGTTGAAAGACTACATCGAAACTATGGTGGCGAGCTAATATATGGGAACAAAAGTGATAGAGTCATATTCCTTCTTGGGTTTGACCCAGTATCAGATCAAGAAGTTGTAAAAAATGAAATGATGAAGTTTGCAAGTGAGTTGAAAAGTTTCGCTAAACTTGAAAATATTCATAAACAACTATCCATCGGTGTAGGAAGAGCTTATGGAGACTATAAGGAACTTTACAAGAGTTACCGTGAAGCTCAGAGGGTTATCCAAAACCTATCACTTCATCATGACGGTTCAAGCATGTTGCATTTTGATGAACTCGGTATTTACAGGATTTTATCCCATGAGGATATTCAACCTGAATTGTATCAATTCTTCATAGAAACACTTGGGCCGATTGTGGATTACGATAGGGAAAAAGATGCAGAGCTCCTCGATACACTCAAAAAGTACTATGAATGTGGATGTAATCTAAAAAAGGTTTCAGAAGAAATGTACACCCATTACAACACTGTTATTTATAGAATGCAAAGAATAAGAGAAATAGGAAGTATTGACTTTAATGACGCTAATACAACACTTAACGTCCATATAGCATTAAAAATTTTAGATGTGCTAAAGCCTGAGTTGCTTCTTAATAAGAAAAAGTAGGGATCAACATGACACAGTATTTGATTTCAAGAGACCTAGTAGAATATATGGCTCATCATGACAAAAGTATATTAAAGGTTCATTCCATATTTCAAGATGCTATGAACCTAATAGGAGAAGATGACATGCTTATAACCTTGTTATCTACATCTAAAGGCATTTCTCCTATGAGTGCAACATGTTCATTATCTGACTACATTCTTCATAAATCATCCCAGGGGGATGCGGTAGAAATATTAGGAAACAAGCTGAGTTTTCTTAAAACCAGCGTGGATATAGATTTTTCACATCATGATTTATGGAACCCAGAGATTCTAAAACGTTCCAAGGTTCTTTCATATGAAAAACTTGGGGATCAATTGTCTAATTTAATGGACATTATACTGAAAGAAGGGCGTTTAGAAGGTATAGTGGCACTCATTAATATTCTAGATTTTGAGTCTTGTGCTGAAATAGTTTCAAGGGCAGAGGAACCACTAAACCAATATGCTGATTTTATTGAGGACAGAGTGGTAGAGCTTTTAAATGCATTTTATCTGAAAGACAAAGCCCATGTTATGAAATGTATTCCAAAGTTTGTTGGTTTTGGACCAGGGTTAACACCTTCAACTGATGACTTTTTACTTGGGCTTATTATTTCTATGATTTATGAGTCCAAAGTTAAGGGAGAACAAATGAAGGCTGTTCTTGAAGATGCAAAAGGCATTTGCATGGAAGCTGTGGGCAGGACGACCAAAGTGAGTGAAGCCATGTTAAAACATGGAGCCGCTGGCAAGGTTACTGAAAGTTACAGGGCAGCTGTTCAAGCACTTTTTTTATGATGTAAAACCACCTCTTGAAAGACTTTGTACAAAAGTGCTTTCAAATGGGTCAACATCGGGAACAGATTTTTTTATTCGGCGTATATTGTTACGGCCTGTTACGTCTGAAGTGGAATAAAGAAGGAGGCATCTAAATGATAAAGGTAGATGTTCGTAGGAATACCTATTATGATTCCGTCACGCTTATGTTGATATCGAAAGAGATCAAGAACATTGATGGTGTTCAAGAAGTACTTGTTGGAATGGGTACTGAGCTCAATTTAGAGCTTTCCGAGAACCTGGGTCTGAAAGATGACTCAATAGAATCTATTTCAGCAAATGACTTTTTCATAGCGGCTGATATTTCCAGTGAGGCAGTTATGAAGACGGTTGTTGAGCAAGTTGAGGCACTACTAAGTCAAAAGAAAACAGAGTCTGGAAGTGATTATAAACCAGTGTCTTTGGCTGGAGCACTTGACCTTATTCCAGATGCAAACTTGGCAATTGTATCTATACCAGGTGCATATGCAGAAGAAGAAGTGAATAAACTTCTAGACGAAGACCTTCATGTCATGTTGTTTTCTGACAATGTGAGTGTAGAGTCAGAATTAAAGTTGAAACAAAAGGCTGTGGAAAAAAAAGGACTACTAATGATGGGGCCTGATTGTGGAACAGCCATAATAAACGGTATTCCACTGGCTTTTGCTAATAAAGTAAAAAAGGGTCCAATTGGTATAGTTGGTGCATCTGGCACAGGCACACAGGAGGTCTCTTCATTAATTGGAACATTTGGATCTGGAGTGTCTCAGGTTATTGGCACTGGCGGCAGAGACCTGAAGTCTGAAATTGGTGGACTAATGATGATTCAAGGGATGCAGGCCCTTATGTCAGACGACGAAACAAAGGTTATTGTTCTTATTTCAAAACCTCCAGCACCAGAGGTTGCTCAGAAAATTCTAGAAATGGTAAAGGACACAGATAAACCAGTTGTTGTTGATTTTATTGGTGGTGACCCACAAATGATTACAGATGCAGGGGCACACTCATGTACAACGCTGGAAGATGCAGCACTTAAGGCAGTTGCGCTTGCAGAAGGTAAAGACGTTTTTGAATCAGAAGGATTCACCATTGAAAAAAAATCTTATAGACAAGTGGCTAACTGATGCAATTAAATCTTTAAAGTCAGACCAAGTAAACCTAAGGGGTTTATATACTGGTGGAACGCTTGCTGACGAAGCTATGAAAATGTTAGGCAACTCTTTTGGTGGTATTTACTCCAATATTCCTTTATCACCAGAGTATGAGTTGAAAGACTTAAATACTATTGAAGGTCATGTATGTCTTGATCTGGGGGAAGACCAGTTTACTATTGGCAGACCACACCCAATGATTGATCCGTCTACCAGGTCAGATAGGTTTGAAACGGATTTAGATGGTAGTGTAGCCGTATGTCTAATCGATGTGGTTATAGGATATGGATCCCATGAAGACCCAGCTGGGGAAGTGGCAAAGTCTATAGCTGATGTAAAAGCAAAGCTTTTAAAAGAAGATAAATCTATTGTTGTGGTGGCTTCTATAACAGGTACAGAAGAGGATCCACAAGGATTAAAGCAGTCACAGAAAAAACTAGAAGAAGAAGGTGTTTACGTATTACCTTCCAATGCACAGGCTGTACGATTTACTAAGGAAATACTATCGAGGATTAGGAAGTCCTAGTGAAAGGAGCTTAAGTTGAATAAGATCAATAAACTGTTTTCTGCAGATTTGAAAGTGATCAACATGGGGCTGGAATCTTTTCAAAAGGATTTAAAAAAAAGCCAAGATGTTGATGCTGTACAAATGAACTGGAGACCTGCGGCTGGTGGCAATCCTAAAATGCTTGCTCTCCTGAACCGGTTAAAGGGATAAAAATATAGTTAGACAAAACGGTAAGAGAAAAGGAGATGACACTTTGCAAGATTTAATAAATAAAGCCAATATAAAGGCACTGGAAAATCTTCAGAAGGCTCAGCCGACGGTTATAGGCATTGGCAAAGCTATTGATGATATACCCAATATGGATAAAAAGACAATTCTTCATGCGGGCCCACCTATCACATGGGAAAAAATGAGTGGTCCATTAAAAGGAGCAATAATAGGTGGACTGATATATGAAGGCTTGGCAAGTGATGAAGATGAAGCTAGAAAATTGGCTGCTTCAGGTGAAATTAAGTTTGACCCTTGTCATCACCATAATACAGTGGGGCCGATGGCAGGTGTTGTAACAGCGTCCATGCCAGTATGGATTATTAGAAACGAAACATTTGGAAATCTCGCTTATTGTACCTTAAACGAAGGGCTTGGTAAGGTTTTAAGATACGGTGCTTTCAGCAAAGAGGTTATTGACAGATTAAAGTGGATGGAATCCATTTTAGCACCAGTATTAAAAGAGGCTCTTTCATTAAAAGGGCCAATAGATCTTAAAACAATGATTGCACAAATCGTTCAAATGGGTGATGAGGGACATAATAGAAATAAGGCTGGAACGTCTCTATTCATTAGAGACATTGCCCCTTATGTGGTTATGACAGAGTTCTCAAATGAAGACAAAGCAGATGTCCTCAAGTTTATGAACTCAAATGACCATTTCTTCTTAAATTTATCTATGCCAGCATGTAAGTCAGCCCTTGACCCAGCAGCGAATATAGAGTATTCAACCATAGTAACAACTATGGCAAGAAACGGCACGGAGTTTGGTATAAGAATTTCAGGTTTAGGTGACAAATGGTTCACAGCGCCAGCTGAAGTTATAGATGGTTTGTTCTTCCCAGGTTTTACATTAGAAGATGCAAACCCTGACATTGGAGATTCTGTTATTACAGAGACCAGTGGTATTGGTGGGTTTGCAATGGCAACAGCACCAGCTATAGTTCAGTTTGTGGGTGGTACACCTCAAGACGCAATCCACTATACAACAAGTATGTATGAAATTACGGAAGAAGAAAATGGCACATATAAAATGCCAACAATGAATTTTAGAGGTACCCCAACAGGGATCGATCTTAGGAAAGTTATAGAAACTCAAATACTGCCAATTATCAACACGGGAATTGCTCATAAAGACCCAGGTGTAGGACAGGTTGGTGCAGGTCTGGTAAGACCACCAATGAAATGTTTTGAAGACGCCCTTGAGTCTTTTGTGGAAGCAATGGAGTCAAAAGGCGTATTAAAAAAATAAATTAGACGCTTGCAAACTTTGTTTTCAAGTCGCTCAAATTACTAAACGTTTATAAAAGGTGAAAGCATAGGCTTTCAGAGTGCATAGGAGGAATAACATGAATTTCTGGAATAACGTTAAAATGTACGACTTATCTCAAAACACAAGTCATCTGACACCACCTTGGCCGACATATGAACCGCTTCAAGTGAAATTCTTCAAGCGTTTATCTCCGAATGGTGCAAATGGACAGTTAATTACAACTTCTAATCATATTGGTACACACTTAGATGGACCACTTCATTTTGACACGTCTGGTCGAGACATTGCCTCTCTTGAGCTGGAAAAACTTTGCGGGCCTGGTGTTGTAGTGGATCTTTCAGACATAGCAGAAGACTACGGTATTTATACTCCTCAAGACATTATGGATCGGGTTGAAGTTAAAAAAGGTGATATTCTGATTATTAATACTGGTTACCACAAGTATGGTTGGGACCAGCCAGAAGCAGACGAACGCCGCTATATGCTTCGCCACCCAGGACCATCAATGGACTTCCCACAGTGGTGCAAGGACATGGAAATTAAGTGGATCGGCGTAGACTGTGGTTCTGCTGATCACCCTATGAATACAAAAATTCGTGACTGGGAACCAGGTGAAGCAAAACTTTGTGATGCATACATGCAGAAAAAGTATGGTAAGGCTCTAAATGATATTTACGAATGGCCTCAAACATATCAAGCAATGCATGTTCATGTTTTCCCAAAACCACATGAAATCATTCATGCTGAAAACCTAGGTGGTCAAATTGATGAGGTTCTAAATAAAAGACTTATTATTGGTTGTTTCCCTTGGAAATTTGAAGGTGGAGAATCTGCATTCTGCAGAATCGTAGCTTTTAATGAAGAAGCATAAAACGGCTATAAGAGAACTTTATAAGAGAATCATATTGAAAGAAGGTAGAAGATAATACCAGACATTTAGAGCTCATCGAAAGATGAGCTCTCATCTTAATATGTAGGATTTTATGCAAAGGAGGTTTGAAATGGGACCACTAAAAGGATTGAAAATACTCGACCTAACAAGGGTACTTGCGGGTCCGTACTGTACAATGTTACTTGCGGATTTGGGAGCTGATGTTATTAAGGTAGAAATGCCTGTAACAGGTGATGATTCTCGTCATTTTGGTCCATATCAAAACGGCGAAAGTGCATATTTTATGAGTTTAAATAGAAATAAAAGATCTATGACCCTAAACCTAAAACATGAAGATGGTAAAGTTCTTTTGAAAGAGCTTGTGAAGCAAGTGGATGTAATTGTTGAAAACTTTAGACCAGGAACTATGGAAAAACTTGGTCTAGGGTATGACGTATTAAAGGAAATTAATCCTCAGCTTGTCTATGCAGCTTCATCTGGATTTGGGCATTCAGGCCTTATAGTAAGAAACCTGCTTATGACGGTGTTGTTCAAGCAATGGGTGGTATTATGTCCATTACAGGTGCCAAGGATGGTGAGCCAACACGGTTGGGCCATCTATTGGTGATATTGCAGCAGGGCTGTTTACAACCATTGGTGTTTTAGCTGCACTGAACCATAAAAATGAGAGTGGAGTGGGTCAAAAAGTTGATGTGGCTATGCTTGATTGTCAGGTAGCCATGCTGGAAAATGCGATTGCACGTTATGTTGTGACAAAAGAAGTGCCTAAGCCAATGGGGAATAGACACACTTCAATTGTTCCGTTTGAACCATTTGACTCTAAAGACTCTAAAATTGTTGTAGCTGTTGGGAATGATGGCATTTGGAAGAGATTTTGTAAGGTGGCTGGACTAAATGACATCGTTGATGATCCTAGATTTTCTACCAATCCAGAACGTAATAACAACTATGACATTTTAAGACCTATTATTGCAGAAAAACTTGTAGAGAAAACAACAGACGAATGGTCAAAAATATTTGATGAAGCGGGTGTACCAAATGGCCCTATTAATTATGTTGACAAAGTCCTTGAAAATGAGCAAGTTAAGGCGAGAGACATGATTGTTGAAGTGAATCATCCAAAGGCAGGAAATCTGAAAATGCCTGGCATTGCCATCAAGTTAAGTGAAACGCCAGGAGAAATCCGTCGTGCTGCACCACTACTTGGTGAACATAGTAAGGAACTACTAAAAGAGTTCTTTAATTATAGCGATGATGAGATACAGAAACTTATAGATGATGGTGTTCTTTAATTCTTGATGTTGTTATTCTTTAATGCTTACAGGAAAAATGCTTGAATTGTCTTTGACAGTTCAAGCATTTTTTACTGTTTAATTTTAATGCTGAAATCAAGTGCAAGTCCGCCAGTCTCAACATTAGAAATTTTAAGTTTTCCATTCAAATTTTTAGTAATGATGTTATATACAATACTCAGACCTAATCCTAGACTGCCACTCCCTCTACGGGAGGTATAAAGAGGTTCTACAATTTTCGAGACCACCTCAGAATCAACACCAATACCGTTGTCCTGATAATGAATGTTTATAGTGTTTTCCTTTAACAAACATTCAATTTGAATAATCTTTGGGTTTTTGTAGGCAACAAATCCGTGAACGAAAGTATTCTCGAAAAGGTTGTCAAATACAATTTTACATGCTTCAAAAGATGTGTTAACTTCCATGTCTCCATTGCCTTTAATACTTAGCTGAATATCATCGTAAGCTACATTGTTTTTTTTCATGTAGTTTGTCTTTAATGGAGTGGAAGCAATTCTCAATTAATTCATTAAAAATGAAAGTATCCAAATCATCTTTCCACTGATCTGTGGTTAGTTTATCCAAAGATTTTGTAGTTGTCAGCATCTTATTAAGACTTGAATCAACAAGATCCAAAGACTCCTCAAGACGTTCAAGAGTGCTGACTATAGACCGAACTTTAATAGTGTTTTCTTGTAGTCCATCAGTTATCTTTTGGACTTCTTTAAACCCAAAAGTAATAGCAGAAATACCAATGCCAATTGGGGTGTTCATTTCGTGGGCAATAGCACTGGCGGAACGCCCTAAAGCTGCAAATTTCTCAACATCGACAAGCTTGTCTTGTGTCCGTTCCAGTACATCCAAAGAAGTAGAAAGTTCACTATTAAGTGCTGTAAGGTTTTGTTCACTGGTCTTTAGTGTAGTGAATGACTGAAGCAGTTTGTCGTTTTTCTCTTTGAACTCTCTAAGACGCTGGTCAACTATTTCCTCAAGGTGTTCGTTGAGATTCTTTAGGTCAACTTGTGAGTCATGTTGTTCAGTAATATCGACAGAAAAACTTAACAGGCCGTTGTCAGAGTCAGAATCATCAATAGCAAAGGGCAGTTTACTAACATCAAAGACTTTTCTTCCGCTGGCCAAAGCGACTTCAAGCGACTTAATCCTATAAGGTTTTTGTGTGTTAAGAACAGTGTTATCGCCATCTGACATTAGTGTGCGATTCACATTGGGACTGACATCATATAAATCGGTATCTTGATAATTAATAATGTTTTTGACAGGAATGCTAATCAAATCACTGTAAGCCGTATTGGCGTATACATAAATACCTTTATTGTCCTTTACTGATACGGGATAGGGTATCGCATTTATTAAGTCACGTAACTGGCTTTCTACCGTGATCCGTTTATCGATTTCTTCGCGCATGTTTTTTGTTTTTTGTATAACCTGTGTGTTTAAGGTTGAATTCCAAATAACCATTAAAATACTTGCTAGTACAACAACAGTCACTAAGAGTGAAATAATAATTAAGAGCTGAGTGTTTACGCCTGGTTCAAATGAGTTCACTTCCCAGTTGTTTTGAATTTGAAGGTGAATGTCCTCAGGGGTACTATTTATAATTTTACTTAAGATGTTTCTTAGTTCCGGAGCGTCTTTTCTAACCCCAAATGTCAGGGGTAAGTCAAAGCCGAGCCGAATGTTCCTATTCATTTTGAGATTATTTACACCGACTTTGGGTGTATAGTAAGCAGCCTGCGCACTATCAACAACGAAGGCGTCAACCTGTCCAAGAGACAGTGCTCGTAGGCCTTCTGAAATATCTGTTGCCTTGTATAGTTTAATGCCCGGATAGTGAATTTCCAGCAGGTCTTGAGCAATATAGTCTTTTATAACAGCCACATGCATGGTTGCGAGGTCAGAATTTTTGAAGGTATCGCTAGTGTCATTTCTAATGAGAACGACATTTTGCATAGATGTATAAGCCTCTGTGAAGAGCATATATTCTGATCTTTGTGGTGTGTTGGCAACTGCACTTAGAATATCAGCTTCTCTATTTTTTATGGAATCTAGAGAATTTGTCCAGTTAGTGAACTCAGTGACCTCAAATGCAATACCATACTGATACTCAATGTACTCTAAATAGTCCATGGCAATACCTTGAGCCTGATTGTTTTTATAGAACTCGTAAGGCGCAAAATCGGGATCAATTGCGACTTTAATGACAGGATGTTCCTTTAACCATTGAAGTTCCTCGCTAGTGAACTCGACTTCATGAGTTTGATTTTCTGGAGACCATAGCTGGATGGTGGCAAAACCCAATAGGACTATGAGTATAGATAAAAGGAGGAATGAGAGATACTTAGGCATTTAAATCGCCTCCTTCTTCTAATTTTGAGTCGGCAATGAACATATTAGGAATACGAACAGAAACAGTTAGACAATTGTTATTATTTGTTTTGTTTAAAGAGCCATTAAAGTAATGGTTGACTATACTTTCTATTATTTGAAGACCAAGATCAACGGAAGCTTCAATAGAAGTCTCAATAGAAGTCTCATCTATAGGTGAAGTTGTGTTATTGATAATTTGGCTGAATTCCAGTTGAAGGTCTTCGGGTGTATGTACAGCGAGTATTTTGAAAGCATCTGCCTTTTTATTCTCAAAATCCGTTGAAAATGATGATACATAACGAATAATGTGACAAAGAATTTGGTGGATTGCATTTGGAGAAGCCATAAGAATTAAATCCTCAGGGCACTCTACGTTATTAGTTAAGTCCCTATTAAGAATCTGTTTGTAGCATGTCTGCAGCATAAGGTTCATATTAATTTGTGTTGGTTGAAGACCATGGTCCACCAAGGATATTAGTTTAAAGGTTTCAACAACTCTAGAGGATTCTTGAAGCCATGAATAAATAGAATTTAGTGATTGATTAACCTCAGTCAACTTGTTATACATTTTTTCAGGTGAGTGACTTTGGTGAGCTATGTCTGATACAAGTCCTGAAATAACAATACGTATTTGGTCATTCTTTTTCAAGGAGGCTTCTATTGGCTTTGTGATTTCACGAGATACCTGATCGAGATTTTGTCCTTGAGCACTAATTGTTTCTTTCTCAATAAGCTCCTGTTGCGTCCCTTGAAGAGTAGACAATAGTGCTGTCAGTTCAGCGTTCGTATTTTGAAGATCAAGCTCATTTTGCCGTATTTGTTCTGTGGCTAGGGTGAGTTCTTGATTCAACTTTTCAATAGCGAGCGTGCGTTCTTGTACTTGTTGTTCAAGGGACTCGTTCGCTTTTTTTTAGTTCATTTTTTAAGTTCACTCGGTCTGTTATATCTATATCGATACTCAATATACCACTTAACTCACTATCAAGAATTTTGAAAGGCAATTTTAGTGAATCCATAATCATAACTTTTCCATCTAAAAACTCAATGTAATTATTCTTATCTCTATAGGATGTCTGGGAACGAGTTACATAGCTTTCTATCTCTAAGAAGTTTTGTCTGGATGCATCTGTTAATACCCCAGATTTTATACTGGCTTTTAGCTCTATGTCTGAAGGGGATGCTATACCAACAAGATCACAGAATCTTTGGTTTACATGAACAAATTGCTCTTCAGCATTTTTTACATATATAGGTGAAGGGATAGCATTAATAATATTCTTAAGTTGATTTTCCAGCAGAACTCTTTGCTGGAGTTCTTTTCGAATTTCCTCTGATTTGGACATAACACGACTTTTCAATAATTGATTCCATATATAAATAAGAACAATTGCAAAGGATACAACAACTGCAACAATTAGGACTCGTTTATACAGAGTGGGTGTGAAGGTTTCTGAAAACTCGATATGCATCCATTTGTCAAAAATTTCGTTCTTCGTTTCCTGAGGCATTTCATTTAGTATTTTGCTCATAATTGAAATAAGAGGTTCATTATTTGTGTGTGTGCCCATTGATAGAGGAAATGCACTTAAAGCTTTTATGTTTTCATTGACTCTAATATTTGTAATACCGAGTTCCTCTATTGATTTAAGCGCTTGACCACTACTTGAAACAAACACGTCGAACTCTCCACTTGAAAGACGTGATATACCTTCGTCACTGTTGTTTACGAGTGTTAAATCTATGTCGGGGTGTCTCTCTTCAAGGATATCTTGAGTAACGTAGTTCCTTACAACTGCTGTATTCATATGAATTAAGTCATACTCAAAAAAAGTTGTCATCTTGGTCAGAACGAATGAAGGCAACAAAGTCCATGTCTATATAGGGTGCTGTAAATAGAATATATTCATCACGTTGCGCTGATCTTGCAGTTGAGGTAATCAAGTCGATTTCCTTATTTCGTAGCGCCGTAAGAATTTCGTCCCAAGTCTCATACTCAACAAACTCAAAAACAAGGCCATAGTGTTCTGCTATCCAGTCAATGTAATCTGGTGAGAGCCCTTTATACTCATTGTCCTCATAAAACTCATAGGGGTAGAATATGGCATCAGGTGCGTACTTTATAACGGGGTGGTCTTCGATCCACTGAATTTCATCAGGTGTGAACACGCTAAAATCAGCCTCAAATTCTGGGGCTGTACTGTACTGAATGTAAGCGGTAATAAGTATGATGCTTATGAGACCAAGCAGTAATCCGAAACTTCTTTTATTGAGCATGGTGTCACCTCGAAGTTGAGTAAAATGAGTATTTTTTATAGTAAAGACACTTACACATCATATATACCCAATTTACTATCAAGGCTTTTCTATAATTTTTTGTAAACTTTCATGAAAGTTGTTGATTTGCGAGAATGATTTCAATATTATAATCATTAGGTGTGATTTAAGTATAAAGAGGACAAGTGGGAGGTTATATCATGTTCGAATGGAACGATGATTACTCAGTTGGTATTGACGAAATTGACAAGCAGCATAAACACCTGATTGGAATCGGGGCTGAGTTAATGTCAATGGTGAAACATCATTCAAATGATGATTTATATGATGATGTGATTGATGCTGTTGAACGTATGAAGGATTACACAGTTTATCATTTTGCAACAGAAGAACGATTAATGGAGCAAGCAGGTTTTGATGGTCTTGCTGAACATAAAGAAGAGCATGTTAGATTCATTAACAAGCTTGAAGATGTTGACCTTACAGCACTTGATGATGATCAGTCAGAGTTTATCATGGATATTCTTAAGTTCATTTCTACATGGATATTCAAGCATATTATTGGGTCAGATTTTGAATACCGTGAAGCTTTAACATCACATATTTCTGAGTCTGCACAGTAAGTTAAATTGAAAGATCAAAAAATACATAAAGCCTCCAGATTTTTTCTGGAGGCTTTTCTTTATTTTCCTAATCACGTATTTCTTTAAACATTTCATAAGCTTTTGCTCGGGCCTCTTTTAAGACATCCTCACCAAGATCAGTTGTTGTGTAATACTTCCTAATTTTTCCCTCAACGTTCTTTTCGGCCATTGTTAAAAGACCGTATTTTTCCATACTATGTAGTAGAGGGTAAAGCGTTCCGGGGCTAATATCATACCCATGTTCGCGGAGTTCTTCCATCATCCATACACCGTAAATGGGTTCTTTAAGTGCGTGATGTAAAATATGTATTTGAATGAAACCATTGAAAAGTTTTCTGAAAATCTTCTTTTCCATTTATAGTCACCTCTGAGAGTCAGTATTTTCATGGGATCGAGCCCCTTTGAACTTAAGATATCATGGATAAAAACAATATGCAAATTGAACCCCTACGCAGAGGGGGTGCATTGTTAACAAAAAGTTCATTGTCTTTCTGATAAGATGGTAGTATACTAATAGAAGAATTCGATAAGATATCAATTTAGTATTGATTTATTTTATATCCTAGTGGTATAGTAGGAATATAACCCGTAAGGAGGGACTCACATGAAAATTGTAACTACTGTAGATACAGTTAATGAAATCAAAAAAAATCGTTGAGTCTCAGCCAGAGCAACCAGGTAACGTAAGAATCTTCCTGGCAGGCATGGGCTGAGCCGGTCCAACTCTTGGACTTTCTCTGGATGAGAAAAAAGACTCTGATTTAGTTGATGATACAAATGATATTGCATTTGTTATGGACAAAGATCTACACGAACAGATGGGCGACATCAAGGTTGAATTCATGGGCAACGGTTACATGGTTGTTCCAGTAAACCAAGAAGCATCTGATTGTAGTTCATGTGGCGGAAGCTGCAGCTAATAATCGACATTTAAAGACCACCTGAGGGTGGTCTTTTTTTGTGGAAATCTTTAAAGGACTCTGGAACTTTTTATGAGATTTAAGTCATAGTAGGAACTCAGTTTTTTTTAGTGGAATCACAATTGTAAAGACAGAACCTTGACCCTCTTTACTTTTAACTTTTATAGTCCCACCAAACTCATTTTTTAATGGTAGAAAGTGCTTGACTCAGACCGAGACCAGCCCCTTCACCAATGGTTTTCGTTGTGAAAAACGGATTAAATATGGATCCAATGTTTTCAGTTGGAATACCATCTCCGTCGTCTGTGATTCTAATAAATAATTGTGACTGACCTGCCTCAAGTTCAATGTTTATGTGCCCTGTCCCTTTACGGGAAATGGATTCAAAAGCATTTAAAAGCATGTTCATAATGACTTGTTGGAGTTTGCCAGAATCACCGAACACTTTGACGTGTGCATCTGGTGTAAAGTTGACATCACAAGTGTTTGCAGCAACACTCCTGAATATAGTGAGTACATTTTCAATAGTATCAACCAAATTAAATTCAGCTTGTTCACTTAATGAATCGATATTTGAATATGCACGCATTGCTTCAACAAGTTTCTTAACTCGACTTAAGCCAATCTGAGTTTCCTCGAGAAGATCATTTAGGTCTGATTTTATAAAATCGAACTGTGATTTATCTATAATGCTGTTATCTGGCCTATTATCAATAATAGTTTCAATGGATTCTATTAATTGCTGTGAGTAATCCCCAAGAGTATGTACATTGCTGGTTATAAATCCGAGTGGATTATTTATCTCATGAGCCATACCAGCTGCCAATTGACCAATTGCAGCATCTTTTTCCTTTTGTACAAGAACTGACTGGGTCTTTTTTAAGTCATCTAATGTAGAAGACAACATGTGGTTTGCATCTTTTAGCTCAGTAATGTTTTCCCGCGTATTTACAAAGTACTTTATCTGACCTTCAGAAGATTTAATGGATGAAACAGAAGACTTTTCCCAGTACAACTCTCCATCTTTTCGTTTATTGAGAAATTCCCCATGCCACTTATCACCATTTAGAATGGACTGCCAAAAGGTCTGGTAAAACTCTGGTGGGGTTTTACCAGAGCTTAAAATAGAAGGTCGTTTGCCTACAACTTCATCTGGTGAATACCCAGTTAGCGTTTCAAACTGTTTATTAGCATAGAGTATTGTCCCTTTTGTGTTTGTAATAATAAGTGCACTTGGATTGGTTTCAATCAAGTCCTTAAACTTATACAACTCGTCACCGTGTTTACTTTTTTGTAAATCGATGCCTTGGACAATCCTTTCGTAGTCAGCAAGGAGGTCATTCATATCTTTATAGAGATGGCTATTTTCCAGTGCAATTGCAGCAAAGTTAGAAAGAAAATGCATAAGATTCTCGTCACGCTTGTTAAAAGTAATGACCTTATCATCGACTTGTTTATTAATAAGCTGAATAGCACCAAGTATACGTCCTTTCTGATCACTCATTGGTATAGTGATCATAGAGTTACATGTGTAACCAGTGCGTTTTTCAACTTGTGCATTGTAAGAATAGGGGGCGTCATTTGGTATATTATGAACGTCATCTATAATTATTGCCTTAGACATAAGTATTGCACTACCAACTATAGTTGAAGATAATATTGGAAAAGTCATTGATTCAATACTGACTGGCATTCGTCTGTTCTTAGCTATTTCAAACTTCAATAGTTTAAATTGATCAGGCTGTTTATAGGAAGACCACTTATTTGTTCTTGAGTCAACAATAGAGTAAAAACTACCAGCTTCAGCACCAAGTATATTCATACTAACTTCTAGAATAATATCAATGAGTTTATTCACACTGCGCTCATTACCTAGAAAACTGCCAACTTGATAAAGACGATCAATTTCCTTACTAAAGGATCTTCTTTCAAGTATTAAATTCAGATTTCTTAGTATACGTTGCAATTGTGCTTGAAATTTGGGGTATTCACGTATATAAAGATAGTCATTAATGAATTCACTATCTAACATTTGGTCACAATCCTTAGTGAATGCGACGAGGTAATATGGTGTCTTAATCATCATTAGAAGCATAGGCACTGTTTCGATATCAGAAAAAATAAATGGTGTGTTCACCAATATCATTGGCCTGCGCTTCCTTAAGAATGTCTGAAACAGAGTTTAGGAACAAGCAGTTTTTAAATTGACTTGTCATGAAATTCACCATTTTTTCTGTAAACTCAATGGTTCCAGGGATGATAACAGCCGTCAAGTTGATCATAGAATCACTCCAGTATAGGTCGTATTGATATATGACATTTACCCACACATTTAAAACACATAACCTTAAGGTTGATTTAAGGTTCACATAAGTTCACTTTAAGTGAACAGGTGTAGGATATGAGTATAAAGTAATTTGGAAAATGATTTAAGATAATCAGGAGGAAGACAATGATTATGAATAGAAAATGGGCTGCATTAGCCTTGGGTTTGGTAATCTTATTAACTGGTGGACATTCAGTGGCACAAGGTGCTGAGTTAAAGGCCGAAACGAACGTATTAAATAGAAGTCGAGTAATACAAGTTGAGTCTAAAAGGGCACTAGAGTCTACGGACCCTGAATGGCAAAACCTATTAGATGAGTTTCAGCAGATTGTTGATTTAGAGTCTTCAGGGAAAACCGACGAAGCAATTATGCTGTGGGAAGAACTAATTCCACAAATGGATGAGAAGCTTGGCATTGTCTTTGAAGAATATGGAATGCCAGAAGGAGAAGGCGAGGACGCAGCTGGTTCCTTAGAAGACTTAAAAGGCTGGGCTGGATATATTAGTACGTTTTCAGAGTTAATAGAAGACGAATCCAAGTACAATCAGGTATTGGAATTTGCTTATGACATTGATTCGTTAACGGAAAACTCTGCCGCAACTAAAAAAGCTTGAGTCTCAAATTGCTGTTCTACTAAATGATGCTTTATACAATGTTGATTTGACAGAAGTTGAAGGCATTTTTGCTGACCCATCTGAGTTTGATGGAATGATGACAGAGGTTGATCTACAAAAGTATGGAAAACTAATAGAACTTTACATTGCAGATGAAGAAGCTGGTGACTTTGAGTCAGCACAAGACAAGTATGATGAAATTATTGATTTACTAAATCAATACCCAGAGATGTCTGGTGAGATGGAAAGTGAACTATACGCTCAGTTCCAAGTTACTAATGAAAAATTAACCGTAATAAAAAATCCAGTAGATGAGTACGGTGATCCTATGGAGGTTACAGCACCAGACGCTTCTGAAATGAAAAGATATCAGTTGCTATGGAATTATGTAATTACACTTATGCCAGACTCAGCTACAGATTATGTAGATAAGTTTGAAGTAGGATCGGATGGGAAAGACGGAACAATGGCTTTTGTTTACCCAACAACAGAATCTCTTAAAGCATTTGTTCTAAATCTTGATATAAAGGATATGACAAACTCGAACGGTGATTTTAATAAGAAAGACATGGATGAGACAATCGTTCATGAGTTTGGTCATATAATCACTTTGAATCACACTCAAATGACAAGTGTATCTTCAGACACTTATGAAACTCAGGAAGGTATTCTTGCAAAAGATAGCTACATGAATCAATTTTATGATAGCTTCTGGAAAGACAAAACGGACATGTACCTTCTATCTAATGATGAGGGCTATAGAGAATACGATGTAGAACGACTATATGGTGACCATGCAACATGGTTTGTGTCAGACTATGCGGCAACAAATGTAGAAGAGGATATTTCAGAAAGCTTTAGAGTCTTTGTTCTTGAAGACAAACCAAATGGGAACACAATAAAAGATCAAAAAGTTAATTTCTTTTATCAGTTCCCAGAGCTTGTAACAATGCGTGATGAAATTCGAGACAGACAGTAATACCTATTAACTTAGGACATGACAAAAGGCGCTGAGAGCATATCGAGAAGAGTTTCTGCAAATGCTTTGGCAGCTAGGTTCATTGGTACTTTTGGATTTGAAACAAGGCCGATCTCCACAGTGGGGATCGGTTCTTTTATGTCCAGAATAAACACTTCACCCGAGTCTATAGCAGACTTGGCTGCAGCTTCTGCGACAAATCCGATGCCCATTCCAATTCGTGTCATTTCCACAATTAAGTCCATTGATCCAAACTCAAACTCTGGGGTGAGATCGAGACTGTTATCTTTTAAATAGCTATTAAATATACGCCGTGTTGTAGATTTTTCCTCAAGTGAAATAAGAGCATAGTTCGATAAGCTATTGGCAGACCGTTCGCCAGAAAGTGCATTCTTCCATTTAGCTGGGGCAATAAATACATTTCTGAAACTACCAAGAGGAACAACTTTCAAGCTAGAGTAATTCTTTTTAGGATCTAAGTTTATAACCCCAAGGTCAATTTCACCATTTTCTACAAGTCTCAGAGAAACTGGAGAAGGTCGGTTATTGATTTGAATTCGAATGTTGGGGTATTTTTCATGGAAATGTTTTAAGGGCTCAAGTAGAAAATATTTGTTGATTGTGTCACTTGCACCAACTCGAACAAGACCACTACTTAAAGAGCGGATGCTGTCTATATATTGCTCTCCAGATTTTAAGAGATTGTAAGCTTTTTCGACATGGGCAAACAAAGCTTCTCCCTCTGTTGTAAGTTTGACGCCTTTTCCAGCTCGTACAAAGAGCTGAATATTTAATTGTTCTTCTAAAAGTTTGATACTTTGACTAACAGCAGACTGGCTTATGAACAAGGCTTCAGCCGCCTTTGTATAGCTTAATTTTTTAGCCGCGTGGTAAAAGACTTTATACAACTCGAAGTTGACTTCCATAACATAAGGACTCCTTATTAATAGTATTAGTATTATTAATTATAATTATAACACCACCCATGTTAAACTGGCAATGAAGAGAAACACAAACGGATTATAAACCTGGATTATTGATCTGAGTTAAGCTTGGAGGCTAGTATGAACGAAGTGATTAGAGTTTGCGTTGAAAAGAAACCTGGTTTCGATGTTGAAGCTGCAGGTACACTCAAAGACCTGAAGGAAAGTCTTCATATAAATGGAATTGAAAATCTACGCGTATTACATGTGTATGATATTGAAGGTCTAGATGCTAGTAAGCTAGAGCCTGTAAAGAGCGAAGTCCTATCAGAACCTAATGTTGACGATGTTCATGATGCATTACCTGAACTTAAAGGTACAGAAAAGGCTTTTCGTGTACGCCTTTTAACAGGACAATTTGACCAACGTGCTGATTCAGCTGAGCAGTGTATCGAACTTCTTACAATGAAAGAACGTCCAGTGGTACAAGCTTCTACATTATATATAATGGATGGAATTATTTCTGATGATGAGTTTATCAAAATAAAGAATTATTTAATTAACCCTGTAGAATCATGTGAAGTCACACTTGATAAACCAGGAAAGTTAGCTGAAACGGCTCCTGTTCCAGGTGCTGTTGAAATTCTTGAAGGTTTCAACACATTATCGTTAGAGGAAATGGCTGAGTTTAGATCAGAGCAAGGTTTCGCAATGACGCTGGATGATCTTTTGCATTGTCAAAAACATTTCAAGAATGAAGCGAATAGAGTTCCGACAATTACAGAGCTAAAAGTTATTGACACCTACTGGTCAGATCATTGCCGTCACACAACGTTTATGACGGAAATCAAAGATGTAAATATAGAAGCTGACACGCTAACACAACCAGTTGAGTCAGCCTTCAATAGATATAAGGAAATGAGAACAGCACTTGGTAGAACTGAAAAGCCAATGTGTCTGATGGAACTTGCAACAATAGAAATGAAGCAGCAACTTTCAGATGGAAGACTTGCTGACATGGAAGTAACTGAAGAAATTAATGCATGTAGCATCGAAGCAGATGTAGATGTAAATGGTGAGAAAGTACCTTATCTTATTATGTTTAAGAATGAAACACATAACCACCCAACTGAGATCGAACCTTATGGTGGTGCTTCAACTTGTCTAGGTGGAGCTATTCGCGATCCACTTTCAGGGCGTTCATATGTGTATCACTCAATGCGTCTAACAGGTGCAGCAGACCCAAGAGTTGCAATTGAAGACACACTTGCAGGCAAATTACCGCAAAAGAAAATCACTCAAGAAGCCGCTTTAGGCTTTAGTGGTTATGGCAATCAGATTGGTCTTGCAACTGGACAGGTTGCAGAGGTTTACGATCCGAACTTTGTTGCAAAGAGAATGGAAGTTGGCGCAGTTGTTGGTGCGGCTCCAAAATCAAATGTTGTTCGTGAAATACCAGAAGCTGGTGATGTCATTGTCATGGTTGGTGGGCGTACTGGTCGTGACGGCATTGGTGGTGCAACGGGTTCAAGTAAGGTTCAAACAGAAGAAAGTATTCACACGGCAGGTGCAGAAGTTCAAAAGGGCAACCCACCTGAGGAAAGAAAAAATTCAAAGACTGTTTAGAAATCCTAAAGCAAGTCGACTTATTAAAAAAAAGAGTAACGATTTTGGTGCTGGTGGTGTTTCTGTAGCAATCGGAGAACTTGCAGATTCAATAGACATTAACTTGGATGCTGTTCCAGTAAAATATAGCGGTCTAGACGGTACAGAACTTGCAATTTCCGAATCGCAGGAAAGAATGGCAGTTGTTCTAAAACCGGAAGATGTTGAAACATTTATAGCATTATCAGAAGAAGAAAATCTTGAAGCAGTTATTGCGGCAAAGGTTACAGATACAGGTCGACTAAGAATGTTCTGGAAGGGCGATTCAATCTTTGATATTGATCGTGCTTTCTTAGATACAAATGGCGTAAGATGTGAAACAACAATTGAAGTGACGAAACCTCAGGACGAAAAGTCATACTTCGCGGCAAATTCAAGCTTTGAAGGTTCGAAATTTTACTGAGAAACTAAAATCAGTTCTGACTGACCTGAATGTTGCTAGCCAAAAAGGTCTTGTTGAACACTTTGACTCAACAATTGGTATGGGAACAGTTCTTATGCCGTTTGGTGGCAAGTATCAAGCAACACCGTCTCAGGGTATGGCTGCTAAAGTGCCAGTCTTCGGACAAGAGACTACAACTGGTACAGTAATGACATATGGCTACGATCCAAAGATTGGCAAGTGGAGTCCATTCCACGGCGGATACTATAGTGTACTTCAAGCAGTAGCGAAGTCAGTTGCCTTAGGCGCTGGCTATGACGGCCTTAGACTGTCAATGCAGGAATACTTCGAAAGACTTAACGACAACCCTAAGAAGTGGGGTAAACCTTTCAGTGCACTACTTGGAGCACTTGAAGCTCAAGAAGGATTCGGAATTCCAGCAATCGGTGGTAAAGATTCTATGTCAGGTACTTTTAAAGAGATTAATGTGCCACCAACGGCAATTGCGTTTGCTCTAAAAGTTGTAGACATTAGAAAAGTTATCTCACAAGAGCTTAAATCTGCTGATTCTAAAATAGTAGTTTATATGCCAAAGAGAAACGAATCGGAAATTTATGATATTGAAACACTAAAATCTGACTACGATATGATTTTAGAAGCAATGGGTAAAGACCATGTCCGTTCTGCTATGGCAATTGAGTACGGTGGCGTTGCAGCTGCACTTGCAAAAATGTCATTTGGTAATAGAATCGGCGTACATCTTCATAACGATGTTGATGAGAACATGATGTTTGTTCCATCTATCGGTGGTCTTGTCTTAGAAATGTCAAAAGATGCAATCCTAAATGGAAAAGACTTTATTGAAATTGGTGAAACAAGCTTTGATGGCGCAATTCTATATAAGTATGAAAAGAACATGGTTGAAGACCTTTATACTCTATGGTCTAAGCCTCTTAATAAGATTTTCCCAGAGTTTGTAGATGCACATGGTCAAGCTATTAAAAGCACATATGACAAAGGGTGCTTCAGCATTGCAAAGAACAGAGTTGCTAAACCAAAAGTATTTGTTCCTGTATTCCCAGGTACAAACTGTGAATATGACACTGTAAGTGCTTTTGAGAAGGCTGGCGCAGAGGTAGAGAGTATTGTTCTTAGAAACCTGACACCACAAGCCATTGCTGAGTCGATAGACGCTTTTGAAAAAGCAATTCGCAGCAGTCAAATTATTGCTCTTCCTGGAGGATTTAGTGCTGGAGATGAACCTGCTGGGTCAGGTAAGTTTATTGCATCGGTATTCAGAAATCCAAAGTTAGCAGAAGCAATAATGAAACACTTAAATGATAAAGACGGTCTAATGCTTGGTATTTGTAATGGTTTCCAAGCGCTTGTAAAACTTGGACTTCTTCCACACGGTGATATTAGAACACTTAAAGAAGATAGTCCAACACTGACTTTAAATAAAATAGGAAGACATGTGAGCCGTATGGCAGATGTACGTGTTGCTTCTAATCTTTCACCATGGTTGTCACTCAGTGAAGTGGATGCAGTGTTCTCAACTGCGTTTTCACACGGTGAAGGACGATTTGTCTGCAATGATGAAACATTCGAACAGCTTCAGAAAAAACGGTCAGATCGCTACTCAATACGTTACACCAGAAGGTAATCCGACTATGGATGGCAGGTTCAATATTAACGGTTCTGTTCATGCTATTGAGGGTATTACAAGTGCAGACGGCAGAATCCTAGGTAAGATGGGTCACGTTGAACGTATAGGAAACGGTTTGTATAGAAACATTCCAGGCGTAAAGGACATGATGTTGTTTGAAGCTGGCGTTCGCTACTTCAATGGATAAAGGCGAAGGAAATGTGGTTGTTGAATGTAAAAAGTTCAGCATATAACACGTACTATAAAATATAATATTTTTTAATAATTCGCTTTTAAGGTTGACACGTCTAATGCCCCTTGCTAATATGGTCTTGTAACAGACTATCTGACTTACAGGAAGTCAGGAAACTTGGGACATGTTTGGAGGCTAAGCTCATGAAAATCTCACAGATGTTCGTGAAACTAATTCCAAAATAAAAGACTATCATTCACGCTCTCTTTGCGCCTAGCGAAGGGAGCGTTTTCTGTAGCAAATGTGCATTAAGTCTTAAACAAACTTTTTAATAGACAACAACGGGGAGCAGGCATGATGTTATCCGCAGGGGGATAATGTCTAACACGTTTTTTCTTAAAACAGAGAATCGTTATTGGAGGGTAAGCATGAGCAAACTTGAAATGCTATACGAAGGCAAGGCTAAGAAAGTCTTTAAAACAAATAACACATCTGAATACATTGTTGAATACAAAGATGATGCAACGGCATTTAATGGAGAGAAAAAAGGTCAAATCTCTGAAAAAGGTATTATCAACAATCAAATGTCAGCAATTCTGTTTGAAGCACTAGAGAAAAATGGAGTTCCAACACATTTCGTTGAACTTTTGAATGACAGAGAAATGCTTGTAAAAGCAGTTGAAATCTTACCACTTGAGGTTATTATTAGAAACGTAGCTGCGGGTTCATTCTCAAAGCGTCTTGGCGTTGAAGAAGGGACACCACTAGTAAAGACAGTTCTTGAGTTTTGTCTAAAGGATGACGCTTTAGGTGATCCGCTGATCAATGAAGACCACATTCTAGCCCTTGAAGCTGCAACTCAAGAACAGATTGACGTTGTTAAAACATATGCACATAAAGTAAATGACTTTATGAAGACATTCTTTGATGCAAGAGGCATTAAACTGGTTGATTTTAAACTAGAGTTTGGTGTATTTGAAGAAAAAGTTATTCTTGCTGACGAGATTTCACCAGACACATGTCGTCTGTGGGACAAAGAAACCAATAGAAAATTAGACAAAGACAGATTCCGTCGAGATCTTGGAGATGTTGAGTCAAGCTATAAAGAAGTCTTAAACCGTGTAAAGAACAACCAATAATGGAGGCCCAAACAATGATGCCTAATCATGATATTCTTGACGATCATCTGCATGAAGAATGTGGAGTGATCGGTATTTATGCACCAGAACAGGAATCAATTGCTCAAATGCTATGTTTCGGACTGGTTGCTCTTCAGCATAGAGGTCAGGAAAGTGCTGGTATTGCCGTACAAAACGGCGGTGGTATGAAGTATTACAAGGAAATGGGTCTGGTTCAGGAAGTGTTCTCAGACGACGTTATTAAAAAGTTATATGGCGGTATTGGTATTGGCCATGTTCGTTATTCTACAACTGGTGAAAGTTATGTAAGTAATGCACAACCTCTAGTTGTTCATCACAAGGGTGGGAGTATTGCCCTAGCACATAACGGTAACCTTGTTAACGCAATGGAAATTCGTGATGAGCTTGAAGATCAAGGCACAATCTTCCAAACATCAATTGACTCAGAAGTAATTGCCAATCTTATTGCACGTAACTTTAAAATGGGTTACAAAGAGGCAGTGATTCAGGCACTAAGACTTGTTCAAGGTTCTTTTGCTCTTTGTATCGTTTGTGATGACAAACTGATTGGTGTTCGTGATCCGTACGGACTAAGACCACTGATTCTTGGTAAAAACGAAGATGGGTATGTAATGGCTTCTGAAAGCTGTGCCCTAGACGTTGTTGGTGCAGAAATCATTAGAGATATTGAACCAGGTGAAATGGTTGTCATAGATGAAAATGGCGTTGAGTCAATCATGTACACAGAAGCATGTACAAAGGCACTATGTTCATTTGAATATGTATATTTTGCTAGACCAGATAGTGACATAGAAGGCAGAAACGTTTATTCTGCTCGTCATAAAGCAGGTCAAATACTTGCAGAAATGCACCCTGTAGAAGCAGATGTAGTTGCTGCAGTACCAGATTCAGGGACAGCGGCTGCTATAGGCTACGCTGAAAAATCAGGCATTCCATTTGGGATTGGTCTTATCAAGAATAAGTATCTTGGTAGAACCTTCATCCAGCCTGACCAAAAAGCGCGTGAACTGGCAGTTCGTCTAAAATTAAATGTTTTAAAAGACAACGTACGTGACAAGCGAATTGTTTTAGTAGATGACTCTATCGTACGTGGTACAACAATGCGACGTATTGTTGAAATGTTAAAGGGTGCAGGGGCGTTAGAAGTTCATGTACGTGTAAGTTCACCACCTGTTAAACATTCATGTTACTTCGGTATTGATACACCAACGAAAAAGCAACTTGCAGGTGCAGAAAAGACTGTTGCTGAAATTTGTGAAATGATTGGAGCAGATAGTCTTGGATACATTGATATTCCAGGTCTTATCGAGTCAATTGGAAAGCCGGGCGAGCTATGTTCAGCATGCTTCAGTGGTAGATATCCGATGGCAGTTCCTAAAATAGATTCTAAATTTGTTTTCGAAAAACACTAGGGGAGAAAATTATGGATAATCGTCAAGCATACGCCGAAGCCGGCGTTAACGTGGAAGAAGGCTACAAGGCAGTTCAACTCATGAAAGAACATGTTCGCAGTACATTTAGCGACCGAGTGATCGGCGATTTAGGAAGCTTCGGCGGATTGTTCAGACTTGGATCATATAATGACCCAGTCCTGGTTTCAGGAACAGATGGTGTAGGTACTAAGCTGAAAATTGCTTTTCTAACAGACAAACATGACACAGTAGGTATAGATCTTGTTGCAATGTGTGTAAACGACATTCTATGTCAGGGTGCTGAGCCACTGTTTTTTCCTTGATTACATCGCAACGGGTAGACTAGAAGCTGAAAAAGCTGCACATCTAGTCAGCGGTGTAGCAAATGGTTGTCGCCAGTCGGGTATGGCGCTTCTTGGTGGAGAAACGGCTGAAATGCCAGGATTCTATAGTGATGGTGAATATGACATGGCTGGTTTTGCAGTTGGTGTTGTTGAAAAAGATAATTTAATTGACGGTTCAAAAGTTAGTGAGGGAGATGTACTGATTGGTCTAGCATCAAGCGGTGTTCACTCCAACGGGTACTCACTTGTTCGTCGTATTTTCCTAGATCAGAAAAATATGGAGATGAACGACACTATTGGACAGTCGGGAAAAACGCTTGGAGAGTATCTAATTGAACCAACAAAAATTTATGTAAAAGCTGTTAAAGCGATTATGGATGCAGTGGACGTTCACGGTATGTGCCACATTACGGGTGGTGGTTTCCATGAGAATATTCCGAGAATGCTTCCAGAAGGTCTACAGGTTTCGGTAAATGAGAATAGCTGGACAAAACCTGAAATATTTGAGTTGATCCAGTCACACGGGAATTTGGAAACACTAGAAATGTTCCATACCTTTAATATGGGTATTGGTTTTGTACTTGCTGTTGCAAAGGAAGATGCAGACAAGGCAATTGAAGCTCTTAAAGGAGCTGGTGAAGAAGCGACTGTTATTGGTCATATTGAAGCTGGCGACAAGGGGGTTGTCCTGTGTCCTTAAAGTTTGCTGTTCTGATTTCAGGTGGCGGTACGAACTTGCAGGCACTTATCGATGCTGTTGAGGCTGGGATTATCCCAGCTGATATTGCACTGGTTGTATCTGATCGCGAAGGTGCATATGGTCTTGAAAGAGCTACAAAGCATAATATACCAAATATTGTGTTGAGTAGAAAAGATTTTTTCAAGTGCTGCTGACCGTGATGAAAAAGTAATTGAAACACTTAAAAATCATGATGTTGACTTTGTAATGCTTGCAGGATACTTAAGTATACTAACTGAGAATCTTGTGAAAAATTATGAGCAACGTATAATAAACATACATCCTGCACTTATCCCCAATTATTCTGGGAAGGGATTTTATGGTGATGTGATCCATAAAGCAGTCCTTGAAAATGGAGATAGGGAGACAGGCGTCACTCTACATTTCGTAGACACAGGAGTAGATTCCGGTCCGATAATCGTTCAAGAACGTATTCCCGTTCTTGAAGTGGACAACCTCGAATCATTGAAATCGAGAATTCATGCCATTGAGCACAGGCTTATAGTGGACACGGCGAAGAAATATTGTGAAGGTAGATTACATCAGTAATCTTATAATCAATCGGAGGGCTATGAAATGATACAGCGTGCACTGATCAGTGTGTCTGATAAAACAGGCATTGTCGAATTTGCCACATCACTTTCAGAAATGGGTGTGGAGATCATCTCAACTGGTGGGACAGAGAAACTACTTAAGAAATCTGGACTAGATGTTAAGAATATTAGTGAAGTAACAAACTTCCCTGAGTGCCTTGATGGTCGTGTTAAAACACTTCATCCAAAGGTGCATGGTGGTATTCTAGCCATTCGTGGTAACGAAAGTCATCAAAAGCAAATGGATGAACTTGAAATTGATCCAATCGACATGGTTGTCGTAAACCTGTATCCTTTTAAGGAAACTTTATTGAAGTCGGATTCAACACATGAAGATATTGTTGAGAACATAGACATCGGTGGTCCAACAATGTTAAGATCAGCTGCTAAGAATTATAAAGATGTAGCTGTGGTGACTGATCCTACGGATTATGACCGTATTGTAGACTCAATGAAGACTGGTCAGATTGCTGACGAGTTAAAAATGGAATTGGCTTGGAAGGTATTTGAACACACGGCTCATTATGACGCTTTAATTGCAGGCTACTTCCGCGAGAAAACAGCGCAAGCACCTGCTAAGACACTGACTATGACATGGGAAAAGGTTCAAGACCTGCGTTATGGAGAAAATCCACACCAGTCAGCAGTATTTTATAAGGAAATTACAGGCGTGACAGGAACACTAGCCCAGGCGAAACAGCTTCACGGCAAAGAACTGTCATTCAATAACATAAATGATGCAAATGGTGCAATTGATGCACTTAAGGAATACTCAGCTCCAACAATTGTTGCTGTAAAACACACAAATCCCTGTGGTATTGGTACAGGACATGACATTTTAGAAGCGTATGAAAAAGCTTATGAATGTGACCCGCAGTCTATTTTCGGTGGTATTGTTGCTTCGAATAGGGAAATTGATACTGAGACTGCCAAGAAAAATCAACGAAATCTTCATTGAAATTGTGATTGCACCATCTTATAGTGAAAAAGCACTTGAGATTCTGACAGGCAAAAAGAACATTCGAGTTCTTGAACTTCCAACGATCGGCGAGCGTGTAAAAAAAATGCTGTTGATATGAAAAAGGTTGGTGGCGGACTACTGCTTCAAGACATTAACGACCAGCTTATGAATGGCGAATTCGAAGTTGTGACTGAGCGAATTCCAACAAAAAAAAGAGCTTGAAGATCTTTTATTTGCGTGGAAGGCAGTAAAACATATTAAGTCAAATGGAATTGTACTTGCAAGGGACAATCAGACAGTAAGTCTGAGTCCTGGTCAAGTAAGCCGAATTTGGGCTGTTGAACATGCCGTTTCTCAAGCAAATCTAGAAGTAAAGGGCAGTGTACTTGCATCAGACGCTTTCTTCCCATTCAGCGATTGTGTTGAAATGGCTGCTAAGGCAGGTGTATCTGCAATTGTTCAACCAGGCGGTTCTATGAGAGATCAGGAATCTATTGACATGGCTAACAAATACGGAATAACAATGGTCTTTACGGGTATGAGACACTTTAAGCACTAGTACGTACAAGTACGACTTAGGAGGATATCATGAAGGTTCTGATTATTGGCGGCGGTGGTCGTGAACATGCTTTGGCATGGAAATTCGCACAAAGTGACAGAGTGAAAGATGTTTATGTTGCACCAGGCAATGGTGGTACTGCAACAATGAACAAAGGCACAAATGTTAATATCGCTGCGGATGATATTGAAGGATTAAAAGCATTTGCGAAAAAATGAAAATATAGATCTAACAGTGGTTGGTCCAGAAGTTGCTTTAGTAGCTGGTGTGGTTAATGCCTTTCGTGAAGAAGGGCTGAAAGTATTTGGTCCAGATGCGAATGGAGCAAGACTTGAAGGCAGCAAATCGTTTTCGAAACGTTTTATGGAGAAGTACGGTATTCCAACTGCTAACTTTAAGGTGTTTACTGACTTCGAAGAAGCGAAAAAAAAGAATGTTGGCGTCTTTGGATACCCAATGGTGATCAAAGCTGATGGTCTTGCGGCTGGTAAAGGTGTCGTAATTGCAAAAAAAACAGAAGAAGAAGCACTTGAAGCCATGGAAGACATGATGGTGAAAAAGGTCTTTGGTGAAGCTGGTGAAACCGTTCTTGTAGAAGAGTTTCTTGGTGGACTTGAAGCATCTGTGTTATGTTTTGTTGATGGTAAAACAATTGTTCCTATGGAGAGTGTTCAAGATTACAAGCGTATCTTTGACAATAACCAAGGTCCAAATACAGGCGGTATGGGAACATATTCTCCTAATTTAATCTATACAGATTCTATTGAAGAAAAAGTTCGTGAAATGGTTCTAGAACCTGTTAGAAAAGGTCTTGAAGCTGAAAAAATGGACTATAAAGGCGTGATCTTTATAGGTCTTATGATTGATGGCAAAGACATTAGAGTGTTAGAATTCAACGTACGTTTTGGCGACCCAGAAACGCAGGTTGTTATGCCTAAACTTCAAAACGATATTGTAGATGTAACTGAAGCTATTCTTGACCAAAGACTTAGTCAGGTAAAACTTGAATGGGATCCAAACACGTATATATGTGTTATTCTAGCAAGTGAAGGATACCCTGAAAACTATCAGAAGGGTGTGCAAATTAATGGTCTTAATGACTGTGACCTTGTATTCCACAGTGGTACCAAGTTTGAAGATGACGTTCTAAAGACAAACGGTGGCCGAGTTCTTGGTGTTATTGGCAATGGCTCAAATATAAAAGAAGCTCGTAAGTCAGTATATGGCCAGCTTGAGAAAGTCAATTTCAATGGCATGCAATACCGTACTGATATTGGAATGTTAATTAGAGTGTAGACATTCAACAGAATAAGAACAGAATACCTATTAAATTCGAATTACTTAAAACGTCAGTGAGAGCTGGCGTTTTATTTTTGTGTTTTTTACTGAACTATTACGATAGACTCCTTGAAATGACTAGACAATATGCCTATAATGACTAAGGAATTATTACAACTTATACATATTAGGAGAGGGTCATGAAAAAACATAAGGATTTATTTATAATAGGCGCGATACTAATCGGTCTATCTGTCGTATTACACTACGGTCATTATTTAATGTTCCATGATACACATCACTTATTTATCTTCCTCGTTGCAGATATCGCCTTTATACCGCTAGAGGTGTTCTTCGTTACTGTGGTAATTGATCGAATACTTGAAAAACGTGAAAAAGGTCATTTAATTGAAAAAACTGAATATGCTTGTTGGACTTTTTTTTTAGTGAAGTTGGGCTGGAAATGCTCAGAGCATTTGCAGATGCTGACACAAAGCTAGCAACGATAAAATCTGGATGTGAGCTTACGATGAACTGGAAAGAAGAAGACTTTGAAAGACTAACAAGTAAATTAAATAAACACGAACATAGCTTAGACGCGTCAAAAATGAATATTGGTGCACTGAAAAAATCACTTGATGACAGCAAAGATCTGCTTGTTACCCTGATCGCAAATCCATCACTTCTTGAACATGATTCATTTAGTGGACTCTTAATGGCAGTTATGCATCTGCAAGAGGAGCTAGGACTACGTTACAATGACGGTCTATCGGAGTTCGATCTTGAACACATTCAGTTTGATGTTGAAAGAGTATACAAACACCTTGGAGTTGAGTGGATTAAATACATGAAACACCTTAAAGTGAATTTCCCATACTTGTATCTAACCGCTCTTATTAATAATCCATATATGGAAAAGGATAGAGTTGTATCAGAAAAAGAACTGAGAGAGCAAATGGCATAATACTTAAAATTGCATGCGAATCAATTGTAATTGAGGGTATATAAAATTCAAGAGTGGAGGTGTTTGTATGGCATTCAATATATTTGTTGTTGATGATGATCAAGCTGCGTTAAAGATCATGGAAGACATTTTATCGAGTTTCAAAGTTGTTACAGCAGACACAGGTGAAAAGGCGCTGACAATACTTGAAAAGTCTCCATTTGATCTGATTCTACTTGACATAATGCTTCCAGATTGTTCAGGGTTTGATCTCTTTGGTAAATTAAGAACACTGGAAATTCATTCGGATACACCTGTCATTTTTGTATCAGCCAAAAGTGAAGGGCAGGATATACGAATGGGATTAGAGTATGGGGCACAAGATTATATTACCAAGCCTCTAAATGCAGATGTTATTATAAGTCGAGTTGAAGCTGTGCTTAAAAGAAGTGTGTATGAACGAAATTTGCTATTCCAAGCAATGAATGATCCATTGACTGGGATATATAATAGGAATTTTTTTTCTTTAAACGTGCAGAGGAGGAGCTTTCTCGTGCACTGAGAACAGAAAGTAATATTACTGTTGCCATGCTTGATATTGACCGGTTTAAAAATGTTAACGATCGATTTGGGCATCAGGCAGGAGATTTTATATTAAAGGCGTTTACAGAGGAAATTCAAAATCATATTCGTGCTTATGACTTACTTGCCAGATATGGCGGTGAGGAGTTTGTTATTCTCTTTATAGATTGTAATAAATGGAAGGCTCTTGATGTGTTAACCAGACTTCGTAAAGCTGTTGCTGAGAAGTTTTACAAGTTTAGTTCATTCAATATAAACTTTACATTCAGTGGCGGAATATCAGATACTAAAGATATGAAGTCAGACACAATAACCATTCATGATCTGATTCGGGTTGCAGATGAAAGACTTTTTGAGGCCAAAGAATCTGGACGTAATAGACTCGTTGGGAAAAATGGGAATAAATAAGTAAATAGTCTAAAGCGCTGCTTTGCAGTGCTTTTATTATTGTTTAAACTGATGTATATTGGATACAATATACATAGTGTGTTTTCTGTCTTTATACTATGTGGGGGTATCGTTACAAATCGACAACAAATTGTCTGTAAGTATTTATTTAGAACGATTTATGGCTTAGTATTAGAAAGAGAAATTCGTGTAATATATAACTTGGCATACGGGGACTCAACTTTAGCCAGGATTCAGGAGTGAAAGTCAGATGAGAGATAAAATTGAAGTGATTATTCAGAATCTTTCGAAACGCAATATTAATGGACACTATTTTGAAACATCAGCTGATGCGAAAGATGCGATTCTGTCATGGATTCCGAAAGAAGCTACTATAGGGATAGGGAATTCAAGAACGGTCAAAGATATGGACCTTTCTGCAACTTTGTCAGATAAAGGCCATATTGTTTATGACAAAACAACAGTACAGTCAGATCTAGGAAAAAAACTTTTAAAGAAGAAGGCTTTGACAACAGACTGGTACATTACTGGAACAAACGCTTTAGCCAAGTCTGGTCATTTGGTCAACATTGACCACAGTGGCAGTCGAGTGGCAGCAATGCTTTATGGGCCTGACAATGTTATTATCGTTGTTGGCGTTAATAAAATTGAAGACTCACTGGAAAATGCACTAGACCGAGCAAGGAATGAAGCGGCACCTCGAAATGCAGTTCGGGCCGGATCAGGATCACCTTGCATTGAAGCAGGAAAGTGTGTTGAATGTGAAGGTGATGTTCGAATTTGCAATGCATTTGTAACCGTGAGTGGACAATCCGATGCAGACCGCATGCGTGTTGTGATCATAAATGAAGAGCTAGGGTTTTAATTAAAGACAAGAACTTTATTTAAGAAACTATTAAGAAGCCAATTGCTAAGTATTATTAGCAATTGGCTTTTTTAGATTTACAGTACTAAAATTTAACAATTGAACTCTCAAAAACGGGTAATGAGAATATGTAAGAAACTATTTGATTGGAAACTAAAATCTAAATCCAAAGAATAAAGAGTGATTGAAGGGAGGGGTTAGATGAATCATCAACTTGATAGATGGATGGCGTCACTTACACTAGAGGAAAAAGCCAGTTTATGTTCTGGGCTGGATTTGTGGCATACCAAAGCAGTCCCGCGATTGGGCATTCCATCACTTCGATTAACAGATGGACCTCATGGTGTGAGATTTACAGAAACAGGTATTCTCAGCCAAATGCGAATTATGGCTCTGAGTGGCACTGACACCATTGAATCTTCAACGAAGCAGGCAACTTGTTTTCCAACGGCATCAGCAATGGCTGCAACTTGGAATGTTGACTTGGTTGAGCATATAGGAGAAGCCATGGGCAGAGAGGCAAAAGCAATAGGTGTTGATTTGTTATTGGCCCCTGGAATTAATATAGTCAGAACACCACTTGGTGGTAGGAATTTCGAATATTTTTCTGAAGACCCCATTCTTTCGAGCTGTTTTGGAATTGCAATGACAAAGGGGATTCAGTCACAAGGGGTCGGAGCGGTTGTAAAGCACTTTGCATGTAACAACTCTGAGTTCAGGCGTATGACAGTGGATGTGGTTGTTGATGAGCGTACACTACATGAACTCTACTTAAAATCCTTTCAGAGACTCATTGAACACGTTAGCCCTGCAGCTATACTAAGTGCCTACAATAAAGTGAATGGAGAGTATTGTTCCGAGTCGGAGTATTTGCTTACAAAGATTTTAAGACATAAATGGGACTATGATGGTCTTGTTATTTCAGACTGGGCAGCTGTATACGACAGATTAAAAGCCTTGCAAGCTGGACTTGATCTCGAAATGCCTGGATTTGCTATGCATGATGAAATGATTGTTAAAGCGGTCAAAGATGGAGATCTAAACGAGGCGGTGGTTGATAGAGCCGTTAGACGTCTTTTAAAATGCATTTTGAATCAGAAAATGAAAGTGAATGTGAGTGTTCAGTCCTCAGAACACCATGGGCTGGCGACTCATGCGGCTTCTGAATCGTTTGTTTTACTCAAAAATGATAACGTATTGCCGATTGACCCTGATCATCCTATTCGTTTGGCCCTATTCGGAGAAGGGTGGAATACCCCGGTGATTCAAGGGGAGGGCAGCTCGAAGGTTCGGCCAATTAAAGTGGATAATCCGAAACAAGCACTTACTGAGAGCCTTCATCCAGACTCTGAAGTCAGGTACATCGATAAGATTGATGAATTGGCTCTGGAATACGTAAAAAGCTGTGAAATGGCACTTGTAATGGTGTCAAACCTGCCACTTGAGAAAGATATGGTTGAATCGGGATGGGGTGAAGAGAACCTATCAATAAACGACACTCTCTCTTCAACAAATGTTGATGGTGAGGGAGGAGACAAAAAGAGCCTAAGTATTCCTTTGTACTATGAATACTTAATATCTAAAATTAGTCAGGTACAGGACAAGGTTGTGGTTGGACTAATGTCTGGTGGCCCTGTTGATGTTGCACAGTGGATCGACGAAGTACAAGGACTAATTATATTGTGGTTGTCGGGAGAAGGCATGGGTCAGGCTGTAGCAGATGTACTTACAGGGCTTGTTAATCCATCAGGGAGGTTACCGATAAGCTGGCCAAAGTCCGAAGGGCATACATCTTCCAGTCTTCATTTTCCAGGAGAGAATGACAAACTCTATTATAGTGACAGAATATATGTGGGCTATAAGTACGCTCTATCAACAGGGATTGAGAGCCAGTATGCGTTTGGATATGGACTGAGTTATACAACTTTTGACCTTTTGAGTATAAGACTTGAAAATAACAAAGCACAATTAGGTGAGACCATTAAAGCCATAGTTGAAGTGAAGAACACGGGGGAGCATGCTGGAAAGACAGTGGTACAAGTGTATTCACGTAGAATTGGCGCAAAAAAACAATACCCATTAAGACAACTTGTAGCTTTTGAAAAGGTTGCATTACAGCCAAAAGAAATTAAGACTGTAGAACTTTTTTATAGAAGTAGATGACCTCACTTATTATAACGTCATTACTGGAGAATTCGAGTTAGAGCCAGGTGAAGTTATGCTTGAGTTTGGGGATGCGAGTGACGATATACTTTCGTCAAAGCAAATCATTGCGCTTAATCCTAATGAATACAAACCATACTTGTCGAAATACTCATATTTAAGTGAATGGCTAGACGATGATGAAGGAAGAAGTGTCATACTAGAAGTTATTCGCCCATTTGTTCCATTTGATGAAATACCGCTAGATCACCCTATTGTGAACATGTTTAGGGAAATGCCTCTTATAAAGATTGTTAATTTCTCAGGAGGGCTTGTGAGTGAGGAGTTTTTAGATCATCTTGAGCTGGCTTTAATAAACAAACGAGAACAGAGTAAAGAAGGGTAATGAAACTTAAACTATACAGTAAAACAAGTGCGGGACTAAACGTCACACACTTGTTTTTTTTATATCGTCTTCAATTGTTTTCGCATGCCACTTTCCACTAAAGTATATGACTGCTCCGACCAGACAAATAAGGAAGTTAGAGGTGATCATGGAATACCAAACTGAATTGGCTCCAAGTGAAGGAATTTTCCCAAGTATTATAATGAGTGGAATTCTGAAAAACCATAGTCTGCCCATCATCATGATCATTGCAAAGACAGTGTGTCCTGAGCCTTGGAATGTACCAATAAGTATTTGGAAGACGCCCATAAGTGGGAGAGAAGCGGTTATGAGCCGTAAATAGTATGTGCCTTGGTCGATTACGAGTGGATCATTTGAAAAGATCATAACAATATGCTCTGCAAAATAGAGAATGATTGCACCGCCAATAACAAGTACTGCTGTGGTTACAAGTACACTTGTTTTAACGGCCTCCTTTGCACGTTTAAGGTTATCAGCACCTAAGTTTTGTCCAACAATTGAAGCAAGAGCACTCCCAACACCCATTGCTGGCATAAGAATTAGGCCAGATATTCTGTTTCCAATTGCAAATGAGGTTAGAGTTGCTTGTCCAAACCCAACTATGAAAACGTTCATAATCATAAAACCCAGTGAAGTCATTGACTGTCCAAAACTATTTGGAAGCCCCATTTTTACAATTTGGGCTAGTGACTTAAAGTCAGGAATGAGATCGGAAACCTCAATATAGAAGTCATTAGACTTGTTAAATAGTGTTGCAACGGCATAAATCCCGAAGACAGCTCTTGCTAAAACGGTTGCTATTGCGGCACCAACTAATCCAAAGCCAAATGTAAACATGAAGAGTGGGTCAAGGAACATATTTGTAAAAGCACTAAGTGCGCTAATTTTCATTGGTGTATATGTATCTCCAAGTCCGGTCTTAATAGAAGAATAAGAGAACATAAGAAACATTGATGGAAGGCCTAAGAATATGACTTCTAAGAATGCCTTGGCATTGTGGTATAGAGCGCCTTCAGCTTGCATTAAATGCAGTATTGGACCAGTTAAAAAATACCCTATGATACCGATTGTAATGGCTAAAATAGTTGAGAGTGTTAAAATTTGTCCGGCAATTTTTTTTGCTTTTTCATGAGAATGAGCGCCAGTGTATTGGGAAATGAGGCTTGTACTTGCCATTGAAAGCCCCATGCCAATGGACATCATTAAAAAAATTACGGGCCAAATAAACTGAACAGCTGCAATTTCAGTGGTTCCAAGCCAACCTACGAAATAAGTGTCAACCAGGTTGTATAAGGTTTGTATGAAATTTGTTAACATGACTGGACCAGATAAATGAAGTATGACTTGGATCATTGGTCCACTTAGTATTAGGTCTCTTTTTTTTCAAATAATCCAAAATTGCACCCCATTTAATTTCTCATAAAATTATTATAATCGTTAAAATAATTATAACATAGATGTTTCGGGAACGAAATAGTTAGGGTCTCGAAATAATATAATCCATTTAATAGGCGAATCGAATTATTAGAACGTGGTATAATAATTTATATGAATAAAAGTTCAGAAAGGATGATATATATGCCATTAGGTCATGAAAACAATGTAATGGGTTCAGTAGTGAACCATCCAGAAGTGAAGGACGCTGTTATGAAGGTTCTAGTTTCACCAGCTGAGGGCTGGGAGGACAATGTACTTAGAGTATTCGAACTTGAGCCAGGAGGTCATACACCAAAACATACGCATGACTGGCCTCACATAAACTACATTATTGAAGGTGAAGGGACTCTGTTTCTTAACGGTCAGGTCAATCCAATTAAAGCGGGTTCTTATGCTTATGTACCTTCAAATGAGTTACACCAGTTCAAAAATGTAGGTGAGACAAAGCTTCGCTTTATCTGTATCGTACCACTGGAGGGACATAAGTAGTGAGTAAATATAACTATACTGATATAGGAATGTACTGGGACTCAGTATTTGACGGTGTACCAAAGTATACTGTTGACACGAAAATACCATATCCAGAAATTATAGATGGTATTAAGTGGCTGGGCGAAAACGCTGATCACGTTTTGGATTTTGGTTGTGGTAATGGGAAGGCCCTTGTGGTCTCTGCAAAACTTGGTGTGAAATCGGGTGTCGGTGTAGATGTTTCTGCACGGGGCATAGAAAAAGCCAATGAAGTTGTTAAAAACACAAAAATTGAAGATTCTTTTAAGTTTCTACAGGGTGGTATTGAGGCCCTTTCAGAAATGGATACTGATACATTTGATGGTGCAATTCTATTTAATATATTAGACAATCTCCATCCTGAAGATGCCAAACTCCTCATTGTAGAATTAGGCCGTGTTCTTAAAAAAGGCGCAGCTGTGATTATAAAGCTGAATCCAGTTTATGAAGAGTCTGTATTTGCAGATGATGATGAGTTCAGAAAAGTTGCAGACGATTGTTATGAAGAGGAGTCAGGCCTTCTGTTCTGGAATATGGACGAAGCGGTTATTAATGATGTTCTAGATGGTCACTTTGAGTATGTTGACGGATATGATATCGATATGACAGATTTTGATACTGTGAATAGAATGTACTGGCTAAAAAAGATATAGCACTTTTAGTATTGGAGGAAGACGTATGGAAAGATACGCTATAATCGATTTGGGTTCCAACTCTGTCAGAATGAATATTGTCCATGTTAATAAAGATGGTTCATATACATTGTTGGATCAAGCCAAGGAAATGGTGCGTCTTTCTGAAGATATGGGTGATGAGAAAACTCTCAAACCTGAACCGATGCGACGGACCATAGAGGCCTTAAAATTATTGAAAAAACTGTCAATAGCCTATGAAGCCGACCATGTATTTGCTCTTGCTACAGCAGCAGTTCGTGTTGCAGAAAATCAAGACGAGTTCCTAAATATGGTCAAAAATGAAGTGGGCTTTGATTTCATTGTACTTTCTGGTGAGGAAGAAGCTTACTACGACTATATTGGCGTGATTAACACAATTGATATTGATAATTGTCTTATTGTTGATATTGGTGGTGGTTCTACAGAACTAATATGGGTTGAAAACAGGGAACATAGAGCTTCTGTCAGCCTCCCTATTGGATCTGTTGTATTGACTGAGAACTACGTGAACTCAGGAAAAAAGGGACTAGATAACGCTGTGAGTGCCATTAAAACGCTTTTTAAGGAAATTCCCTGGCTTAAAAACCTTAAAGGGATTCCAGTCGTCGGTCTTGGTGGTGTTATTCGTACATTAGCTAAGGTAGATCGGTATCAAAACGACCTTCAATCACTTTATTTGCATAACTATCGTATTCCGCGTAAGTTCTGCGATAGAATGTTCAATAAAATAGTCACAAGTGAACCTACAGAACTGGCTAAAGTGAATGGTATAAATAAAAAAAAGAGCAGATATTATGGCTGGGGGGAATACTCCCAATTAAAATGATCATGGAAACGCTTGAAGCTGAGGAACTCATAATTAGTGGTAATGGACTTAGAGAAGGTTGGTTCTTTAAACAGTATTTGGCTACTAAAAATATGCCGATTCAAGTGGCCGATGTGCTTGATCACAGTTTAGAAAATATCTCGAAACGTTATGATATTAATTTGGCTCATAGTATTAAAGTTAGACAGCTGTCATTAAAGCTGTTTGATAATTTGAAAATTATTCATGGTTTCACAGATGAATATAGAAAACTTGTATATGCCTCGTCATTATTACACGATATAGGTATGCACCTTGAATACTATAATCACCATAACCATGGATTCTATTTAGCAATGAACTCAAGGCTTTGTGGTCTTACGAATCCTCAAATAATAGCTTGTGCATATTTGATTGGTATGCATAGAAATGAGAAGCTCAAAGCAGATCTTTCATCTTATGAAGTTGTTGTATCAAAGAGGGAGTTCAAACGCCTAAGTGATTTGGCTATACTCCTTGGACTAAGTGAAAAGTTAGATAGAAGTGAATCAGGCACCATTCAAGATATTACTGTTAATGTGAATGGGAGTGACGTAATTCTAAAGCTATTTGCTGAGAGTGAACCGATTCTTGAAATGGCCGCTGCTCAGACTTATATTGAAAAGTTCAGTGAAGCTTTCAAAGTTAATTTAGTTATGGAGTATGCAGGACAGGTTTAGGTATAAGACTGAAACACGCAAAATGAAATTATTAAAGGCAAAATAAAAGCCAAATCCCATGAGGGTTTGGCTTTTTCAATTTGAGTGTACAATTAATTCATTCTTATTTTTTAATCCACTCTACAACAAGGTCTTCCATTTCAGTGATTTCACATGCAAATCGGTAACCTTCTTTAATTTTTTTCTCACTTAAGCCCTTGAGTTCATTTTTGGTTGGAGGGTTTGCTTTACCAGAAATGATTTTTACAAGACATTTCCCGCATTTGCCTTTGCCTTTACAGGGAGCTTTAATTTTTATATCTTCTTTTTGTGCTATATCTAGTAAGCATTTACCTTTCTTAGCTTCAATAGTTTTTTGGAATGTTACCGTAGTCATGAGAATGACCTCCTAATTGATATTTGATATCAGTATATCACAAATGTAATTAATACAAAATAACAATCGTTTCACACTTTAATCTCCCTATTTTATACTTACCCAATCTACCACGTCATATGACATTAGCATAAGGCGGTTAATTAAAAGAGCGTTGACAATGATCTGCGTTTGTGATAATTTCTATTCTGTTCATAATTTTTCAGACTTAATGAGTGATGTGAAAAGTCATTATTCTTTTTATAGTATTTGTAATGAAGGAGATAGTATGCGATCAGAATCAGTAAAAAATCTTGTGTTCAGTGCAGTCGTGGCAGCGTTATATGCTGCAATTACAATTGCTCTGGCTCCAATTAGCTACGGCCCAATTCAATTTAGATTATCTGAAATCCTAGTCCTGTTGGCGTTTGTTAACAGAAAGTATATCCCTGGTTTAGTCTTGGGGTGTCTGTTGGCAAATATGTACTCACAACTTGGAATTATGGATGTTGTGTTTGGTACACTTGCCACCTATATTAGTGTAGAATTGATTGCAAGAACAAAGAATTTGTTTATGGCATCGTTGTGGCCTGTCGTTGTTAATGGTGTCATTATTGGCATTATGCTGAATATGCTTTATAGTTTGCCACTGCTTCTGACAATTGGTCAGGTAGCGTTTGGAGAGTTTGTGGTTGTATCTATTGCGGGTGTAATTTTATTTAAGACTGCCATACTAAATAATTCAAAGCTAATGGAACTGCTAAACAATAATTATTAAGTAAGAAAGCCCAAACAATTAATAAGAACATCCCCGCTGTATATGCAGTGGGGATTTTTTTTGCAAAAATCGGAAAAACACTAGATAATGTTCTACAGAATTTTATTATACTGCATATTTTTGTATAAAAATTGAACTATTCAGATAATTTGTTCTATATTCGTTGAATAATCGATTGATAATAAGCTATAATTAAGTACATGAAAAATACGACATTTTCTGATCAAATTTGTGATTAGTTTCATTTTAGTGGGTAAGTGTGTGGTGTTGCGATTTTAGATTGAGTTGGGAAGGTTTGAGAGACATGCGGGGGGGGAAATACAAATTTTCATCTGTAATGGCATCAATTGTAATCATGACTTTTGTGGTTTTTATAGCACTGGTTATGGTTATAATCACGTATGCCACAAAGTCGGCTTATCAGGTGGAAAAAAAATACGATTTACGAAGAAGTTGTCAGGTTCGACAAAATACAGATTGAAACAGAAGCCAATGAAATCGTCGACTACATACGGTTATCTGAACGCAAAGCATCTAGTGCAATGCGTGTTGAACTAAAACGCCGTGTAGACGAAGCATATCTTTTGGCTGAGCAAATCTACAATGACAATTTTGGAAAAATACCGACGCTGGAACTAGAGAGAAAAATAGCAGATGCATTAAGAAATATAAGATACGATGACGGAAAAGGCTATTTGTTTATGGATCGATTCAACGGTGAAGTGATGCTTTATCCGATCCGATCTGAGTTTGAAGGTTCGAACATACTAGATCTTAAAGATGATTACGGCAACTTTGTTATTAGAGATGAGATTAACATCGCTAAAACATACGGTTCTGGATATGCAGAAGGTCACTGGATTAAACCAAATCAGACCACTGATGCAGGGTCACTTAAAGTTTCATACATCAGAAGGTTTAAGAATCAGAATTGGTATATTGGAACAGGTATTTATGAAGATAAGTACCTTGAAGATGTAAAACGTGTTGTCCTTGAAGATATTAGTAGTTTTAAAGCAGCTGCACGTGAGCACACATTTTTTTGTGAGTGCAGATGACGGCCGTATTCTTCTTGATAATAGAGAACTGTTAGAGAATGGACCAAGTATAGATACATTAAAGCTTGAACTTGCTCATAATGCGTCTCAAGGAGAGTTTTTACAACAGTCTCATATAGATGAAGAAAATCAGTCTATTCTAATATCATATATTGTCCCTGTTAACTCTTGGGGATGGATCATTGGTGTCGAATCTGAACTGAATGAAAGCATCAGTGAAAGTAAAGCTTATTATTTAAAGGGTGTTATTAGAAAATTAAACTCTACAGTTCTAATCCTTGGTGTCATCTTACTTGTTATGTTTTTAATATTCATGAGACTCTTTATTAATAGAGTGAATCATTGTTTTGAAAGCTTGAAAACAGTTCTTATAAGTGGGAAACTAGATGCACAAGAAGAATCTTTCTGTTTTAAGGAGTTTGAAGACTTTGTTAAACAGATAGATAATAAGGAAAAAAAAGAGTGTTACAACCATTGAAACTATGGACCGACAGGCAGAGTTTAACGCAAAAACCACTTGAAACAATAATGGAGGGTGAAGCAAGGTCTGTAGGTTTGATCCAGAATCTAAATGAAATTATTGATTCTGGAAGTGTTGATAAAATGACTGAGATTAAGCTTAGTCGTATTGGAAATGGAATGATGTCAGTTAGGAAATTACTAACAAAAATGAGTCTCAAAGATGAAATCGCAGCTGAAGATGATGTTGTCTTGAATTTGGAGGATATTCCACTTAAAGAACATTTAGAACAGGTTATGCGGCTCATACTTCATGAGTATAATGATCTTCCTAGTAAGGGTTCAATAAGTAGTCGTGTGATCTGTGACAAAAATCTTGTTGTTTATTCAGATCCGCTGGTTCTATCTCAAATTATTACACATCTAGCGACGAATGCTATTAAACATGGTTTTGGAGTAAATCCAAATGGGAGTATTACAGTTGAAGTTATTTATGATATAGATTACCTAAGAGTTTATTTTAGTGATGATGGCGCGGGCATGACTCAATATGTTCAAGAACGGATATTTGAGCCGTTTTATACCACATCTGGAATGCAAGGTGATGCAGGACTTGGTTTAACTGAGGTATACAAGCTGGTAAACGATGTTCTAGGTGGTGCGATTAACTGTACAAGTCGGGTTGGTTTTGGCACAGACTTCTTTATTGATATTCCAGGAAGTGGTCCTGGTCTGTGGTTTGACGAACCAAAGGCAAATGAAAAATCTAGTTAAGTAAAAGATTATGAATAAACTTAAAGCCAACGAGACCACTCTCGTTGGCTTTTCTGTATTACTTACGCAGTATTTCGAAGGCTTTAGCGACATCCTCACTATTTGCAACAAGAAAAACTTGATTGCTGCTTAGAATCACGGTATCCCCTCTTGGAATGATAAGTTCATCCTTCGCCTGGTCAAAAATACCTGCAATGAGACAGTTGTGTGGAAAGTCTGAGCCAGAGGCAATTTCACTAACTGTCTTTCCAGAAATCCGACTGTTTTCAGGAATAGTCACTATGCTTACCTCAGCTTTACCACCTCTTAGAGAGGCGACACGGCGTATTTCTGGGTTGTCTATGTCCCATACGAATTTTTTAACCATCATTTGAACTGTTCGACCAATGTTGGTTGCACCAGCCAGCTTATAAGCTTCCTCGTAGTCAGGGTCACGCATACGAACAAAAATATGTTTTACACCAAAGTTTTTGCAAGAAGTGCAAAAAGAAGATTGTCCTCGTCCTTTGGCATGACTGCAAGTGCGTAGTCACAATTCTCAATGCCTGCATCCTTAACAACGTTAATATTTGTAGCGCTCCCATGAATGCTAACAGCACCGTACTTCGTGTAGATGTGTTCGCAAGCTTCTTTTTTGCTGTCTATGACAACAATATCGTGAGATTTACTTAATGTCTTTGTTAGATTTCTTCCAACAATACCGCCACCTGCAATAACAATATACATAGCGCCCTCCTTATCTTTTTAAAGACTTCCATGCATTTCTCTGGAAGATGACGAACATTGGAAGCATTTCCAGACGTCCAGCCAACATGCCGAATATATAGGTGTATTTAATGACGGGTGAAAGGCTGCCCATTTTTCCAACACTGAAGTAAAATGGCCCCATATTCCCTACGGCACTAGCCATACCTGAAATTGATTGAAAAGCATCAAGATCAGAGAACAAAGCTGTTATGCCAGACCCTATGGCAATGAGAGCAATCCAGATGTAAAGAAGTCCAGCTATTTTTTTTAGAACTTCATCATTTTCTATAGGGGACCCATTTAGAAGTACAGGAACCACAGCCCCTCTTGGAAAATAGATTCTTTTTACTTCACGCCTGTATAGCTTAGAAATGATTAGTGTTCGGACTATTTTAATGCCACCTGCAGTAGATCCAACACATCCACCAATGACCATTAGCGCAATAAAGAGTTGTTTGGCAAGGGCAGGAAAATAGCTGCTCCCAATATCTATAGTGCCGTATCCTGTAGATGTTATGAGGGATACAACTTGAAAGAGTGTACCCCTAAAGTTTATCTCAAAGCTATCTAAATTCGTTCCAGCAACATATATTGAAATAACAATTAAAGCCGTGAAGTATATGATTATTTTGAAGTACCCCCGTGTTTCTTCGTCTGAAGTTACGGTTTGAAACTGCTTGGTTAGCCAGTAGTAATGCATAAGGAAGTTCATACCTCCAAGTGCCATGAAACAGATTAGTGTGTATTCAATAAGTGCCGCATGTTGATACCCCTGCTGAGCATAGTAGCCAATACTAGCGTCGTGATTTGAAAAACCGCCAGTAGATAATGCAGTAAGTGAATGTATAACAGCGTCAAACTTTGGCATACCAAGAGACAGGAGCAACACGAATTGAATAATACTGAAAAGGGTATAAAGTCCCCAAAAAATCTTTATTGTTCGAAATACATTAGGAACGGGTCGAGAGGTGTTAATTTTATGACTTTCAGCAGCAAATAGTTGCCATATATCGCCTTCATTTTGGAATGTTACAAATAGGAAGAAGGTTAATATACCCAGTCCTCCAACCCACTGAATAAGACTGCGCCAAAGTAAAATGGGCTTGGCCATTGTATCAAGCCCAGTAAAAACAGTAATGCCAGTGGTTGTAAATCCAGATACGGATTCAAAAAAGGCATCTACAAACGAGGCATCGATACCGAATAGAAAAGGTAATCCGCCAACAATAGATACACCAATCCAAGCAAAAGCGCAAAGAATCATACCACCAGACAGTTTTAGCCGTGGGTTATTGAGTGGTCTAAAGCCAAGACATATTAGACCAAGAATTAGAGCGAGGATTGCAGTATATATAAAGGACTGCGTAACCTTATCAGACTCTTTTATTAAAAGGCTATAAATGAGCGGAACTAGCAAGAGACCAGCAAGTATTAAAAATAGCCAGCCAAGTAGGTAAATAATCTGTCTAAGTCTACTGTTCAAAGCATACCTCCTTCACTCTTCTTTACTATATTAATACGATGATTTTGGCTGGCCTAACCAGTAATATTTAAAAGTTCTTAATTTACACTAAATTAATACACTTTAGTATTGACTATACATAAAATCATTGTTATAGTGAATGTAACGAATACAAAAATGAAATGAATATCATAATATAAAACGGAAACTAAATCAAACGGAGGAATTTACAATGAGAAAAGGAATTATTACATTTGGCGGCAACCCACTGACATTACGTGGAGAAGCAATTCAAAAAGGTCAAGCAGCACCAAACTTTACAGCTTTGAAGCAGGATTTATCGCCATTTGATTTCCATAAAGACACAGAAAACAAAGTTAAGGTTATTTCAATTGCACCTTCAATTGATACTGGTGTTTGCTCACTTCAAACAATCCGTTTCAATGAAGAAGCAAGTAAACTGAAAAATGATGTTCAGATCGTAACAGTTACTGTGGATCTCCCGTTTGCTCAGAAGAGATACTGTGCGGCAGAAGGTATTGAAAATATTGATGTTGTATCAGATCATAAGGATCTTGATTTCGGTGAAAAATATGGTTTTGTAATTGACGAACTTCGTCTGCTAACACGCGGTATTATCGTTGTTGACAAAGACAATAATGTTAAACATGTTGAATATGTTGGTGAAGTGACAGAACATCCAGATTATGACCGAGCACTTGAAGTAATTAATGGTCTTGTTTAGAAAACTTGACGAAAAGAGTAGGATATGCTAAGCTAAGAACGAAAATTTGATACATTCTTCAGGGCAGGGTGAAATTCCCGACCGGCGGTAAAGTCCGCGAACCGAAAGGTTGATCTGGTGTAATTCCAGAACCGACAGTAAAGTCTGGATGGAAGAAGAGGTGTATTGTCTGCATATCTAGTATAGAAGACATAATCCATCCCTGAAGTTGAAACTTCAGGGATTTTTTTGTTTTTTATTAAGCAAAAGACCCTGGGTAATCAACAGCTATTATTACTTAACTTACTTAGGAGGCATTAAAATGAATCGTCAATCTTCAGTGAATCTTATGGTAAAGATTGCACTACTAAGTGTAATTTCGTTTGTGATTATGTTTATCGAGTTCCCACTACCACTATTCCCACCCTTTTTAAAAATTGATTTAAGCGATATCGGGGCACTTGTTGGTGCGTTTGCATTTGGTCCAGTTGCAGGTATTACCATAGAACTGCTTAAAAATATTCTGCACCTGCTTCGCACAAGTACAGGTGGTGTTGGTGAGCTTGCTAACTTTATCGTTGGTGCAGCACTTGTCGCACCAGCAGGGTTCATTTATTCAAAAAACAAGTCAATGAAAACAGCACTTATTGGTTTATCAGTTGGTACACTCTGTATGGGTCTTGTAGGTGCAATTGCCAACTACTATATTTTAATTCCGTTCTATGCGAACTTCATGCCAATCGACCAGATTATTGGTATGGCGCAAGCTGCGAACTCACTAATTGTAGACCTTAAGTCATACGTTTTGTATGCAGCTATTCCATTCAATATCATAAAAGGTATTGTTGTGAGTATTCTAACGCTTCTTATCTACAAGCGTATTTCTCCACTGCTTCATTCAGGACAAGAATAAACGTAAATAGTAATGAAATATACAAATAGAAATAAGAGGTCAGAATTCAAAATACTTGAATTCTGACCTCTTTTATTTATTACGGTATTCTTGTTTTACTGCCTTCCAAGATTTCTTTATGAAATCTAAATGTTCAACACATATTAAACAAATAGTATTTTCCTATACTGAGTACATCAAATAGAACATTTAAAAAGGAGAGCGACATGCAAATAGTACTTAAAACTAAGAACTTGTCTAAACACTACGGCGGTCACCAAGCCGTTCAAGGTATTAATATGACATTAAACAGGGGAGATGTATACGGTTTTGTTGGGCCGAACGGCGCAGGTAAATCCACTGTTATTAAAATGATTATGGGTCTGATCAAACCAACAGAAGGGTCTATTGAATTAGAAAACATGGAAATTAGCGCTGTCATTGAAACACCTACCTTTTACAAACATATGACAGGTCGTGAGAATCTGAAGGCTATGGCTCTACAGTATGGTAACAGAGCTGTGAGTCGAATAGATGAGGTTCTTGAAATTACAGAACTGGTAGAAGCCGCTGATAAAAAGGTTAGCCAGTATTCATTAGGTATGAAGCAGCGTTTAGGTATTGCAAGAGCCTTTCTTAATGATCCCGACATCATCATTCTCGATGAACCGACCAATGGTCTTGACCCATATGGCATTAAAGCGATTAGAGAACTTGTAGTTAAACTGGCTCAACACTACAACAAGACGTTCCTAATTTCTTCACATATATTGGCAGAAATTGAGATGATGTGCAACAAAGTGGGGATTATTAATGGTGGCAAGTTATTAGAAGAGCTAACGATGGAGACCTTAAAAAGCAATATGGGAAATACACAGTCCTTTGAAGAGTATTTTTTAGAGGTAACAATGGAGGGGAGAAAATATGTTTAATATTTTTAAAGATATAATCAAAGCAATCAAGGTAGATATGTACAGAGCGTTTAAGGGGAAAATGATATACGTTGTTGGAGGGATTGCAACCCTTAGTCCAATTCTTATACATATGGCATTGCAATTAGCTTCTCAGGTTGAAGGGGCACCTCTTGAACAGGTAGAGCTTGTAAAAGGTATGACTATGGATAAGTTCATGTTTGAAACTGTTCGAGAATTGTTTTCGGGTGGTTTCGGTATAATGCTTGTTCTTGTAATTGCAGTTAATCTACTTGCAGATGAATACCTATCAGGTATGTTTAAAATGCGCGTAATGGCTTCAAATCGTTTAGCATTAGCCTTCTCAAAAGCGATAAGTCTTGGAGTGTTAGTAAGTGTTGTTATCCTGATGAATTTATTATCAGCTACAATTATTGGTGCTGTATTTTATGGGAATCCAAATATCTATAATTTTATTGATGTAGCGATAAACTATATGGTAACTTCACAAACATTGTATGTATATGGTCTATTAATGATGGTGATGGGATTAATGTTTGACAAGTCTTCATCTGCAATAGCTGTAGGTGTTGGAATATACGCATTTTGGATGGTGGCTGTTCAGTTAACACCGATGGATTGGATGGGTCTTGTCCCATTTGGGTATAATGTTTTAGCTTTAGGTAGTCATTTAGAATTCTTTTCCCGCGAAGCCCTGTTAAGCATTGTAGGGTATGGCGGTGTGGGTATGTTACTGCTTGTAAAAGTACTAAAACACAAGGAACTAACAGTATAGGCCGAATGGGTACATGCTTTGACTGTAATCCTTGACCATTGTGTTGTGGTCGACTAAGCTATAATAAACTCGGCCTAAAAAAGCAAGTGCATCCTTAAGGAGAATGACATGACCAACATCTTAGTCGCAGACGACGAAGCGGAAATCATAGAACTCATCAGTCTTTATCTACAGAGTGAAGAAGTCAACATTTTAAGAGCCTCAGATGGAGAAGAGGCTCTTCGTATAATAAAGAACCACAATATTACATTGGGTATTATTGATATAATGATGCCCAAAATGAACGGATTTTCTGTTATTGAGAGTATTAGAAAAGAACATCAAATGCCGCTGATTATCCTGTCAGCTCGTGAAGACTATTCCGATAAGATTCACGGGTTGCAGATTGGGGCAGATGACTACATGACTAAACCATTTAACGCATTAGAATTGAAGGCAAGAGTAGAAGCACACCTGAGACGATACAAAACCCAGGTTAAATCGACAACTTCCCAGGTGATCACATTTGGAAAACTGCAGTTGGATCTAGATGCATGCGAAGTGACTTTAGATGGTCATTCTGTGAATTTAACGGCAAAAGAATTTAAAATCTTAGCACTACTTTCTTCAAAGCCTGGACGAATCTTTACCAAACAACAAATTTATGAAACAGTTTGGGAAGAGTCATATTATGGCGATGAGAACACAATTCGTATTCACTTAAGCAATTTAAGAGATAAAATAGACTGCGATCAAAAATCACCTAAATTAATAAAAACAGTACGTGGGCTAGGATACAAGATTGAAAAGCAGGTGTAATATGAAAGTCTTCAAATCTTTACATATTGCACTGGTTATCAGGTATACAGTCTTTTTCGTCATATCTATGGCGGCTATGGTAGCAACAGTGACTCTTTTCTTGGCACAAATGATAGATATTTTTGAGTCCGATGATTTAAATGCTTTCACAAGCTCGATATATATAGATGGCAATTACAAGGATGGAACAATGACTGTGTACAATCCGCCTGACAATATGGTTTGGTACGACGTTGTTATAGACGGTCAAGTGGTTTATTCTGAGGGAGAACGAGGCATAGATAAACATACATATTCTATTGACGAACTCAATGTGTTAATGAATATAGACAAGCTAGGTGTAAAAGCGTTTGGGTATGAAATAGATGTCCACTTGCATGCATTCCCATCTGGCGAACTTGCTCATATCCTATTTGCTAGACCCTTTAGCTCTAATGTGGAAATGGGTGTTAATGTGCCTGATGAGTTTAAGGGAACGTCTTACGGAGACAAGCTCATAGAAATGGAAAAGGTACTAATGACAGGAGTCCTTTTGAGTCTAAGTGTTGTTGTTGGTTTCTTTAGTCTCCTAACCTACCGAACTTTAATTAAACCAATTAGGAAGCTAAATAAAGGTTTGTTGGCTATTAAACAAGGAGAGCTGAGTACGCGAGTGGACTATTCTGGATTCACTGAACTCAGTGAGATGACAGAAGCCTTTAATGTAATGGCAGAGCGACTAGAAAGGGCTGAAGCAGAAGGTAAACAACTTTCAGAATCAAAAAAAGAGCTTCTTATGAACATATCACATGATTTAAGAACGCCTGCAACTATAGTGCAGGGGTATGCACAAGCTCTTTCAGACGGAGTTGTGCCTTTAAACAAGCAACAGGAATATTACCGTTTTATTCATGATAAAGCAGCTATGATCACTGAAAGACTAAATCAAATGTTCAACTATGTTAAAGTGGATGTCACTCATTTTGATTTGAATATGACCCCGACGGATATTTCAGAGTTTCTAAGACGACTGGCAATTAACTATTTACCAGACTTAGAAAGCAAGGAGATGGTATTGAATCTTGAAGTGGAAGACCATCAGGTCATTAAGAAAATTGATGTCATTGAAATGGAGAGAGCACTTGGCAATCTAATTGAAAATGCTGTTAAATATAATCCAGTCGGAACAAAAGTTACTATGGGCTTGTATGTAGAGTCAGACAAAGTTCGACTTGAGATTAGTGATAATGGCATAGGTATACCACAAGCAGATACCAAACGGATCTTTGATGCGTTTGTTCGTGGCGACCGCACTAGAAAATCTGAAGGGACTGGTCTTGGGCTGGCAATCACTAAACAGATTATAGAGTTGCATGGAGGTAGCATCACGCTTCTTAAGGCTGAACAAGGGTCGGTATTCGAAATTGTCTTTTAGGGAGGAATAGTATGATAGGTACCATTGCAAAATACTGTAGATACATTGAACTTTTTTCTCACAGTAATATTCTTTGGTCTCGCGTGGACCTATGAGGCTATTCATTTTCCAAGGGCCTATATATTTATTATCGGCTTTTTAGGCTATGCATTCCTTATTATTTTGAGAATGAACTCGCGGTCGAATAGGATCAATATAAGTGCATATATAGCTAGTATATTGTTGGTTATACTTTTAGAATACAACTCTCGTTACATTATCAACTACTTCATTCATATTCTGTATATACTCCTTATTATAGAACTGGCAGTTTCACTGGAACGTAAAAAAGATCTGTGGATAGGAGCCCTTATTGTTGTTGCTGGAATGTATAAGTATGTCACTCTTATTCAATATAAACCAGCTATAAGCACTTATGCAGAAGCAACATTTTTTCTACTGCTGAACTTTATGAGCATACTTGTTATAACGCTAATGCAAGGTTTGAGAGAAGAGCAGTATAAGCTTATTGAAGCCAATATCAAACTAGCGGCATATTCTGAGGAAGTTAAGTCATTGACCGAAATAAAAACCAGAGCAGATATAGCAAGTCGCATACATGATGGTGTTGGTCACAATTTAACAGCATTAATAATGCAGCTTGAAATAACAAGTCATTTATTAGATATTAAGCCCGATATGGCAAGAGGGCATTTAGACGTAGCAAAAGAAACGGCACGAGATAACCTCGTTAAGGTTCGCCAAGCTGTTAAAACACTGGATCAAGGGAATAATACGTTTGACTTTGATAGTTTAATAAGACAATTTTCCAACAAGACTGGTGTGAAAATTTCCTGGGAAATTGATAAAGATATGTTGGGCAATAATGAATTAAAAGAATGTGTTTATAGGGCTATTCAAGAGTCGTTAACAAATGCGATTCGTCATGGGAAGGCCACTGAAATTGGTATTGAATTAAAGACTACAGCGGACATGTTGTTGCTTACAATTAAGGACAATGGTCAAGTCGATACATTACCCCAAATCGGTTATGGACTTTCAAAGATGGTCGAGCGGTTTGGATCCCTATCAGGATATGTTGAATTTGAAATGGATAATGGCCTTTTACTAAAAGGTTGGCTTCCGCAAATCAAAGAAGGGACTGAATCTAATGATTAAAGTGGCAATAATTGACGATCAGAAGATCCTAACAGAAGGGTTGAAAATGATACTTTCCATTGATCCAGTCATTGATGTTATTGGGACTGGAGAAAATGGCATGGAAGCCCTAACATTATGCAGAACACATTTACCTGATATTATTCTAATGGATATTCAAATGCCTGTTATGAATGGTGTGGAGAGCACAAGACAGATTAAAGAGAAGTATCCCTCTGTTAAAATAATCGTTTTGACAACTTTTGATGATGACAAATATATTTTTGAAGCTATAAAATATGGCGCTTCTGGATATTTGCTAAAAGACACCCCGCCTAATAGGATAGCTGAAGCTATAAAGACAGTGAACTCAGGTGGGGCCCTAATACAAGCAGATGTAGCAATGAAAGTTCTCGACCAATTCTCAAAAATGGCAAAGGAAGATGGTCATACAACAGAGTTAAAGACAAATGTGTTTTCTGTGTTGACCAGTAGAGAAAAAGATATTACTATGTTGGTTGCGAAGGGATTGAACAACGCAGAAATAGCAGGCAACCTTTTTCTAAGTGAAGGCACAATCAAGAACAATTTGACAAAAATTCTGGACAAACTTGAGATCAGAGACAGAACACAGCTTGCAATCATGGCTGTAAAATATGAAACGAGTCTAAGGTAAATAATTACCTCAAAGCAATAAGTTTGACAGAACTTATTGCTTTTTTAGTGTGGGAGAAGTAGAATGACAGTAATGTAAATCAGATGAGAAGGAGACAGGTTATGAAGCAGAATAGAATGATGGGTGTAACAGCCATAATGACAGCCGTAATTCTCTGGGGGATCTCGTTTGTAAATATTCGTGTTGCCGTTCAAGTGATTCCAGCAATGACACTAGGCGCACTTAGGTTTACAATCGCTTGTGTGCTTTTATTTGGAGTCATGAAACTTAAAAAAGAAAGCTTTAAGCTGGAGCGGGAAGACTTGTTAAATGTCTTCATTGCTGGCGCGGTTGGTATTACAGTTTATTTCTACTTTGAAAACAATGGTATAAAATATACATCAGCATCAGCGGCTTCGCTTATTATTGCGAGTATACCGGTATTTTCAGTAATTATTGAAAGCTTACTATATAAAAAACCTATTACAAAGAGATCCATAGTGAGTCTGACATTATCTGTAATAGGTGTATGCCTCGTTGTTGGTCTAGATATAAAGGCATTAATGGGTTCAGGATATTTAAAAGGCTATCTTATGATGGGCGGTGCAGTTATTTCGTGGGTAGCATACTCTGTGACTTCAACACCTCTATTTAAGAAGTATAGCCAATTACAAGTTTTATTCTGGCAGTCAGTAATCGGACTAGGGTGTTTTATACCTTTTGCACTTATAGAAAACACAGTATGGACAGATGTAACTCCAGAAATTTGGACACATGTTGCAATACTCGGTGTATTTGCATCAGCAATAGGGTTTTATGTTTATCTATATGCTTTAGATACCTTAGGTATTGGTGAGTCATCATACTACTTAAATATCATTCCAGTTATAACGATTATAGTTGGGTATTTCTATTTAGGTGAAACATTAGGTCTAATACAATTACTTGGTGGCGCAATCATAATAGCTTCTGTTCTACTTGTGTCTTCTGGTACTGACTATAATGCAGAGGAGATTCAAAAGAAGATCAGCAATGAGTTGGCATAGTTTATACATTTTAGTTTAATCATATAAGAATTTAAACCTCATACAGTGGCTGTATGAGGTTTTTTGCTGTATCTATTTGCAACTTACATAAATAGTGCAAAAAGTCACATATGAAATATGGCATCATGCCATAAGTGTGCAGTTATCTTAGCCTTTTATGCGTATAATTAACATAGAAATGAATAAGGAGGTCATTATGGAAACGAGATCAAAACACGTATCTGAACTATTAGCAAATATAGTCTCTAGGACAACGTCATTTTTAACTGTTGTTGTAATACTGGTTTTACTCCTCACAACAGCTTGTAGTCAGAGCTCAATAGAAGACTATCAAGAAGCTTTACAAAAAACGGAAAGCATACAAAGAGGAAAAACCCAAACCCAACTTGACGTAACAATGGGATTTAGAAAAGACGGGCTCGATGAAGAGACCATGAAACAGTTAAAGTCGTTTGAAGCAGTCTCATTTGAAGGTGTAACAAGTTTTGACAGCACAGGTCAAGAAGTAAAAGTATCTTCACTTAATCTATTCAGTTTAGGTGGTCTCGGACTAAACTTCGATTATTACCAAGATGGAGATCAAACGGCACTATATGTTCCTATGTTAGGAAAATACTTAAATCTATCAACAGGTAATATGAAAGAACTTTCGGGTGATGACACTGTCCTTGGAAAATATGAAAGTATGAATTTAGCTCAAGAAACTATAAGTGCTATTGAAGTCTTATGGAGTCAGACATTTGAAGCAGACGAGGTTGTTAAAGGTGAAAAAAGTACAATGGAGACACCAGAAGGTGACGTTAGAGTTGTTAAGTTCACTATAACCCCAGAAAAAGAAAAACTTAAAGCCTTTGTGATAAGTGCAGTTGAAATAGTCATGGAAGATGAAAAAATTAAAGAAAACATTAAGGCGTATTCAAATTCTGTTGAGTTCAAAGATGGTAATATAGTCAATGTAGAGGATCTTGTAAATGGTCTTGAAGAGGCTATGGCGTCGTGGGACATTAATAAGTTTGAAGTTGTAGATTTTATCGATGTAGACGGATACATCGTTGAAAGCAATACATCTATTGGGCTTTCTATTAACACTGTAGAATCTGGAGCAATAGAATCATTTGAAATGAAGGTTGTATCAAAGAATTATGACATTGAGAAACCACAAGATATTCAGTTTCCAGAACTTACAGATGAAAATTCTTTGACAATCGACGAACTTCAGAAGGGACTGCCATCTACTTACGAGAATCTATTGAATTAGGCCCGACTTAACATATCGGGTATGAAGAAAGTAGACTACGTTTATCATATAAAGGACGTGACGATATGGCATTACTAGAAGTAAAAGGACTAAAGAAATCATACGGATCACTTAAAGCAGTAGACGGGATCAGTTTTCAAGTTGAAAAAGGTGAAATTATTGGATTACTTGGACCAAATGGAGCAGGGAAATCTACAACGATATCAATGATATCGACACTTTTAAAACCTGATTCAGGCGAAATACTGTATAAGGGAAACGACATTGTAAAAAAAAGTCCTAAAAAAGCATTCAAAAAAAAGAACTC